>JAABUL010000782.1_pt1 | contig 66013 bp, 65 predicted proteins | sample 5559151 | NCBI WGS metagenome assembly JAABUL01 (sample SAMN10711876, study PRJNA513368) | rock metagenome | isolation source: Antarctica rocks | place: Antarctica: Victoria Land, Pudding Butte sud
TCGACCGTCTTTACTTATAAGAAGGCGTTATTATTAATAAGCTTATTACGTAGGTAGCCTAGTAGCTTAGCGTAGTATATATCGACTTTAGCTAGGCTATCCTTAATCCTATATTCTAGCTCCGCCTCCTTATTTAATAGGTAGCGGAAGAAGGCCTATACTAGTTACTTATCTCGCTATATAGTAGTATAGTAGGCGTACGCGGTATTAGCGCGGCGTACCGCTAGCGGCGTAATAGCGTCTTCTATAATACGCTTTATCTCGCCCTATAGTAGGTTACCTTAGGTATATTACTATAGGTAGTAGTAGTTAAGGATATTATATACCTCTTTTAACTACGCGTTACTTTAGTTAATAGCGTCTATCGTAAATATAGTCCTCTTTAGCGTATTATAGTACTTATACGAGAAGATAGAGTACTAGCGTTCGACTACCTAGGTCTATTTTAAGAAGGCGCTATAGCCTTTCGTTCTTAGCTAGGGGAGGTAGGCTTTTTTAATAAGCGTCTTAACCTTCTAGTCCTCTTCCGTAAGCGCTCCGGGGTTAGTATAGACCCTAACCGTCTCAGCGCGTTTACGCTTAAGATTAATATTACTAGCGATGATTTAAGTATATACTACTAGTTTACTAGCGTACGTCTATAGCTCTTCGAGCGTTATATCGTCTATAGACTTAAGCTATAGCTCCTCGAGGTATTACTTAGCTATCTTTAACGCTAGGGTATTAGAAGTAGTCCGAGATAAGCTAGGAGTTATATTACCTAGTATAGTACTAAGTTAGGGCCGCTATAGACTAGTAGTAGGCTCTATAGGCTCTATATCGCTACTATCGTCTCTTTCTCTTACGCCTTCTAGCTAATTAGTAATAGCTTCGTTACTAGCCGTAGTAGCGCGGTTATTAATAGGGCCTAAGGCCCCTTCGTTATCTTCTATTAGCGCGACGCGCTAGCGCGTATTACGGCCTATTATAGTTATAATAGTAGCGGTACGGTAGAGCTACTAGGTACCTCTATACTCGAACTAGCTATTCCTTATAGAAGAGATAGGAGATATTCGACTATAAGGGGAGTTATAAATAGATAGTATCGATACGAGTAAGTAGTAGTTTCAAGTAAATATAAATATCTAAGGAGGAGAGACGGTTATAGGGAAATAGCGCTTAAATAGCGGTTAGCCCTACTAGGGGCGGTACTAGTAGGCTAGCGGGGCTAGCTTGTTACGTATTAGCTCCCCTAACATTAAGGCTTAGATATAATCCAACTTGATTAAGCTAGATAGGTAAGCTTATACTTACTTATATAAGTACTTCCGCGGAGCTAACGTTAAAACAAGCTCCTTCTTTAGTAGATAGGCTAATTAGAAGGCTGCTACAGAGGCGTTAGTAAGCTATCGGTCCTTACTAGATGCTATATTACTATTAGATTAAGGTAGTTCACTTCACTTCACTTTAACCGGTAGGACCCGCGATATAGCCGCATAGACCAATCGAGACGAGAGCATTCACCTGTCTCGCTCGGTCGAGCGAGACAAGAATCACATAGCCTACGCTAGACTAATCGAGACAAGAATGAGGTCACCATCTTGCTCGTTCTCGCTTGTGCACAGGTCTGCTCCATAGATGACGGCACCAGAGCGGCCACGTTCCACGACCTGGCCACCTTATCGCTGGTCTTGCTCAGGATCCTGTTGTTCACCTTCACCAGGATGCTCCGCCTGAGCACCTCGTTCGTCTTCACGGATCCGGGTTTCAACCTGCTGCCACCGATGATCATCCGTAGTCGAGTACTCTCTATCAAGCTTTTCCATGAGTTCTTGACCTGGCAACAGGACAGCACGGTCAACAGCATAAGGTAAAACCCGATGCCGACCCCGTAACATGACGGCAAGGAGGATCAGTTTCGATAGCACATGCCATGCACCGGAGAATGAATATGAGTTGTAAGGCACACCGAGAGATAGGCCGATGTTGCCGTATGCCGAGACAGTCTCGAACAGCACGCTGAAGATGCCGAACCCGGCTTCGTCTGTCCGTAGTTGATAGTGCTCGACTACGCAGATCAGGAATGCGGCTGCGCAGAGCCACCAGATGTCGTAGGCTAATTGTTGACGGATATGTACCTGCTGATTGTGAGACTTTTGAGACCATGCGTGGAGTAGATGTACATACTCCAAGCTGCGATTCATTCTGCTTCGAACCACTATCGTCATCGATACCATATTTGCTTTTGTCATTCTGTCCGAGTGATCTTTCCTCGTAGATGTTGGTTGAGCGCAGGGACATCATGACTGGGAAGGCTGAGATGTACATAACCACCATAAAGAGGAACTGCAGCGCCGGCGCTATGTAGCGCATCTCAATGATGTAGTATCCACAAGCACGCAGGCCAACCGCTTGATAGAGACCTTCCATGGTGCGTTGTCCACCACTGATGCCTGGATCAATGTTTGGCTGGTCGATATTGAGAACCATCCACAGTATCCAGGTCACCATGATGATCAATACTTGCGCGCCAAACAAGTACCAGGTATTCTTTCCAGGGAACAAGAGGAGATAGCACCTCCTAGGGTGCTGCAAGAGGAAGCTCAACGAGTGGTGAAGCTCGGACTGCTTTCTGACGACTTGGGAGAGAGACCAGATGGAAGACGAAGAAAGACCGGGTACAGCGTATTGCCGGCTAAGATTGCGGTCCCTGTAAAAATGAGAACGAAGTAGTCATGACGGAGTGCTGTATAGATGACATGTCAGAGCGGTGGTCGAAAGCCAGAGGAAGAGGGTCTACCTACGGATCATGTTCGAGTTGAGAAGGTTCAGACCAGTATTGGTATAGCCAGACAAGCTAGCGAAGACAGCCCACCAGGTTGGATTCGTTGGTGGATATTGTGCATTACGGATCTCGTTTGGAATCGCCACCATAGAGTATGGCGTCAGAGCTATCACAACAGCAGCGAGCCATCCCAAGGTGTAGAGCGGAAGGAGCCAACTTAAGACCTTCAGTGCTCGATATTCTACTCCACCGAGCTCATCGCGTTGACATTCGTCCAGTGAGGTGAATCGGCCCTTATTGTCGTCAGCACGAGCAGTGAACCTACCAAGCTGTGCATACCTTGCGATCGAGCTGTAGCTGAAAAGAAAGATAGTGATGCTCATGCGAAGGTGGCGAGGCACTACCCCAATCAAAGGCCTTCTTCATACGGTCGGACGGCCATGGCACGGAGAACGAGCCGTAGCCGGTTAGATGCGTATGAAGTAGCGGCTCACGGTGCCTGTGGCGAGGCTCTGGTCGCTCTGCCTCATGTTTGGCTCCTGGGGATTTGGAGTGGCCTTTGGGGGGAGTTACTTGACGACGCTGGGCTTCTCCGTTGCTTCGAGATCCCTCGGGCTGCTCCTCAATGTCTTCGGCAATGCGTCTGGCTGCATCGGATTCTTCGACAAGCTGTGACATGCGTTTAGAGAAGTAGTATCGCCTGACATAAACCACCGAGATGGTCACAATTGTAATATCGCCCATGAACATCAGTACGAACAGTATGGAATGCTGGAAGCCATTCAAGCTGCTGATGTTGACCGGGTTCAATCCTACATTGCACATAGCAGATGTGCAGAGGAAGAGAGCATCGGTGTAGCCAATGTGGAAAGAGGACGTGCTGCTCCCGAACAGGATCACTGAGGTGATCAGTATGGTAACGATGAAGTAGAGGAGATGGAGCCGGTAGAAGTTCAGATGAACGAGAGACCACATCGTCTTCTTGACGCGCTCTGGGTCTTTAGTGAGCGCCATATCGATCCTGAAAGAGAGGTCAACAGGCAGTTGTCGGGTCAGAATTGAGGACTCTGTTCCTCATAGCGAGCAAATCAAGGATATCGTTCAAGACACTGTGAGACAGCTACCGTAGCAGAGTGCAGACTACGCCTCCATATCTGTCCCAGGCGATTTCATGGCATCGTGTTGACGTTTTTTGCGCTGCATCTGAACTCAAACCAAGGCCCGGAAGAAGGACGGGAGCTAGCCGTATTGGGTGAATTCCAGATGAGCCTCTTCGCTCTTGCCTCTCGCTCTCACACTCCTCTTCTTCCACCACCCCTCCGTATATCTCGCAACATGCGGCTTACTGCATACTACGAGGAGCGTTCCGCGCAGATGCTTAGAAGACTTTCGGTGTGAGCATTGGCCCCCACGTTGAGGAGCCCTTGCAACCGGATGGTGACTTCATCGGGTTCCAGCACAACCAACGGACTTCGCAGGCTATACGGAGTTTGTGAATCCTCAAAGTGTGAAGCTCTAGAGAACGTCTGTGGAGACCTGCAATAATGCCTAGCCAGCACGAGTACGAACACGACAACGGCAACAGGCCCCGCACTGAACTTGCCTTACCTGCCGAGGCGCAGAAAGAGCTCGGAGGGATATTCACAGCCGTGGTCTGTATTATGGCCGTCAGACGCTCATTCGGCCCCAGAGGTAAGGTGGTTGACGTTGATTTCGTACTTTCTACCTATTACACCTCACCCAATCGAGAAGATAGACACTGAATTTCGATCGTTCGATTGTCTCTTACCCCGAATCTTCTCATCATGGCCGTCCAAGAAATACCAAAGAAATGCAAAGCAGGCATAGTAGTCAACCCAGGCCCCGACTTCCACCTCGAAGTCGTCGACGTCGATGTCCCATCCCCTGGCCCCAACGAACTGCTCCTCCGTCTCAACTGCACCGGCCTTTGCATGGTACAATTAACTCTCACCTCGAACAGGAGAACTACCATATTAACGTTCTGTATGTGTGAAGTCCGATGTCCACTACATGCTAAACGACCTCCCCTTCCCCAAGCAAATGCAAGAATTCGGCGTCTACTCCCCCGGCCACGAAGGCGCCGGCGTAGTCGTCGCCATCGGCTCCCAGGTCTCCGGCTGGAAACTCGGCGACCGCGCAGGCGTGAAGCCAATGTGGGACGTCTGCCACAACTGCGAGCAATGCTGGACAGGCATCGAGCAGTGGTGTGGGAACAAGCTGAACACGGGTTTGGAGGTTGCGGGGACTTATCAGCAGTATATTGTGCGTAAGCTCTGGTGTCCACTTATATCTAATTGGAAAGGGAGATGCTAACGATGGTGGTTTGGGGGGCTGCAGACTAGCCCAGCGCTCTACACAACGCGGATACCAGATGGTGTACCAGACGAAGTCGCTGGACCAATCATGTGCGCTGCTAGTACGATGCACCGCGCCCTCACCGACTCAGGGCTCAAGCCGGGTAAATGGGTCGTGTTCCCAGGCGGCGGAGGGGGTGTAGGGATTCAGGGGGTGCAGTTGGCGAAGTATGACATTACCAGTAGCTTCCTCCACGATCATTGACTGAGCACGTGTTGCAGGGCAATGGGCATGCGTCCCATCGTAATCGACTCCGGAGAAGAGAAAGCAGCACTCGCAAAACGATGCGGCGCCGAAGCTTTCATCGACTTCAAGAAAGAAAGCGACGTCGCTGCGAAAGTGGTGGAGACGGCGGATGGGGTTGGAGCGCACGGTGTGATGGTTACTGCTTGGCAGAGCTATAAAGGTATCATTGATCAGCCGGTATTGCATAAGTCCATAGGACTAACATCTTGCAGACGCCGTCTCCTACATAGGCGGCCGAATCGGCGGCATCATAACCTGCATCGGCCTCCCTCCCACCCACCGACGCCAACGTCACCGTCGGCGCCAACCCGTTGATATTCGCAGCGCTGAAGCTCACCATAACTGGCTCAATTGTGGGTGATATGCAAGACGCTGCTGCAGCGCTGGAGTATGCGCGGCGGGGAGAACTGCAGAGTATCTGTGAAGTCCGAGGGCTGAGTAGATTCGCTGAGAGCGTGCAGCAGTTGAAGCGAGGTGAGGTGGCTGGGCGGATCGTGATTGACTTTAATAAAGAGTAGACCTTCATCGTTTCGGCTTCAAGCCGACCAAGTTGACGTCTTGACCAATCCGGACCTTCACTTCTGCAAAGCTGATCTCGAGGGAGCTGAGTCGTTGGAGTAGTGAGTAGGGGATACCGATGTCTTGCTCGGTCAGGCTGTCGGAGCGAGATATCTTGGAGCTGGTGCCTTTCTTTCGGGGTGCTTGTAGCGACCATGCGATGCTGATGTGGAACTCGTCGCCCTTGGGTTTGTCGGTTTCCGCGTATAGCAGTGGCTGCTTGAACGCTTTTGCCACCTCGTTGCAGGTCTGCAGTAGTTTGTCGAGCTCAGCGGATTTTTGCAGGCGGACGACGAGGAACCAGCGGCTACCGCTTTCGTTGGGGTGCCATGCTAGGTCTTTGGGCTGGAGGGTGAGAGCTTTGATGCTGTTTTCGGTGATGAACTTTTGTAGATGGGTGAGGTAGCTGTCCTTTTGAGCAGTTTTCAAGACCAGAGGTCGGGAGAGCGAGATATGTAGAGCTAAAGCAACGCCCAAGTCGTTCTCGAGCAGGCTGTGCACATGGGATGCATCCTTCTCTGCCTTCGACTGGTCGCCAGTAGGTTGTGTCGCAGTCACAAGCTTTGATAGTAGGTCATGCTCGTTTGGTGTTGGATGCCCTCGATCGCATTAGCTTTCATCCGTCATAACACCACCATTACCATCGCTCAAAGGCTCATTAGACTTGCAGGAATAAGATAAGAAATATGACAAGGATGAAATGTGCTTCCAACCACTTACACTCCAAATACACATGCGCCGGCCAATTACCCTCCACATGCGGCGTGACACGCTTCTTGCCGCCATGCATCGACGGTTCGTCCTGAGTGCTCGTCCTCACCGTCGAAGAATATTGATCCAAGAAGGCCGCGGGCAGAGGAGGAAGCGCGACACCCTCACTCGTCGACAGCTTACGCCTCTTCGCTGGCGGAGTCTTGACGGGCTCCGCATCCTCGTCCTCCGAGTCTGGGTAGTCGACCAGACCCATATTGCGCGACGTTGTCTCCAAGGGGAAGTCGGGTTATTCTGCCGCCTGATATCGCGTCTTATCACTCTGGCGTGGTCGTTAATAAGGACATGACGTTGATTTTATCAGGATCGCGTGCTGGACCGTGCTTGCCAATTTGGCTTCGTTCCCTTGCGAGTGACGTCGGCCGCTTCGAAGAATTGCACGGCAGGCCCACTGCAGGTACATGGCCACGCGTATCGCGAGGTAGCTACTTCCGTTGTCTTCCTGCTCGTATTCACTTCTTCCGACTCTACAACATTTATCTCACTCTTCCCTCGTCGAGATTGTTGTAAAGAACTGACTCGAGGATTGCAAATTGACCGAACACACACCATGGCGCAGGCCTACGACTCGAAGCAGGTAGGTGTATTCAAGTGACTCCAGGTACCACGTCTAACACTACCTCCAGGGCGCGGCCGCTCTCGTCGACCCCCTCAACGCACCCGAGCCATCCGCCGAGACTGGCCCAGGAACACACTTTGGCAGCACCTTCGCTCCCGCTCCCACCGACGCAACGAACCGCACCAACCCTTCCCCACCGAACTCCAAGAACCCCTTCCGCTCCTCCATGGACAAGTCTCCACCAAGCGCCAGCAAGTCCGGAGCCAAAACCTCCGCCCGCTCCGTGAGCAACAACAGCCCCGGCCCCGAGCGCTTTCCCGACTACCGCGCCGACGCCTTCTCCGACTACCCCAAGTCCTCTCCCTCCAACCGCCAACGCGCTGGCAGCCACGGCCAGACGCCGCCCTCTTATCATGAGGCGACGTCCAGCATTGAGAACCGGCCCCGCCGCGGCAGCTCGCTGAAAGAGCGCTACCCAGGTGATAAGTCGCACCAGCCTTTGGACGTCATTAGGCGTGACAGCAAGAAGGCTTACCGCTCACCACACCTCTCCAAGCGGTCGATCCCAGGGGCAGACTCGATTGACAAGCTCGACCCGGCTGTAGGCGGGATCGCGTATCATCATGAGGGGCCGTACGACGCAGCGCTGTTGAGCAGGAACCGCAACCCGAAGACTGCACCGTTGGTGCCATTGAAGGATAGCAATGCAGAGGCGCTGAAGGCGACGCCGGCTGAGAACATTAAGGATGCTCTTGAGAGGCATAAGCCGTTGGATGGTACCGCGGTCGTGCCGCCGGGCGAGCAGGATAGGTTCGGTAGGGTGTACCAGTATCAGGAAGGTGCGGATGTGATGCACGAGCCTAGCAGTGGAGATGCTGGCTACAAGCGCTGGCCAGGGAGGGTATGCATCCCCACCCACTTACCTACCAACCTTACATCCGTACTGACATGATCCTAGGACTACGACCCCGAAGACCTAAAAGGCGAATCCGAGCCCAGCTTCTCCCTCGGCCGCGCCATGCAAGCCCACCGCATCGACGAAAACGGCATCGAAATGGACGACCGCGCGGGCATCGACGAGTCGTACCACAGAGCTAAGCGCAATGGCACGCTTGACGAGCGCGATCCGGTCACCATCGCTGGCGGCGATGGGAAATATGTCGACGCGGAGATCGCAAACTCGAACGACACGGATCTTGGCAATTCACGCCACGGCCGTCACGGCAGCGGGAGCGGGGGTCTGGTCGGTGGGTTGAAGCAGCGGATTGGGAGTTTGCGGCATAAGGGGAGGTCGCATGAGGAGTAGAGGACTGCTCTGAGGCGAGGGTGAGAGAGAGAGGGTGAGGGATGTTTTTGCTGGCAGTGCTGCTGGCTGGAATGACGACTTGTATTATAGTTCATACCACATATAGGAGTCACGACGCAGCAACATAGACGGGATGGGTATGTAACAGTACGGGTATATAACGACATTCAACACGTATATCTCCACCAATCTATCTACCCATCACAAAACCCCTCCAACCACCTCACCTGCTCCTCCAACCGCCCAACTCCAACCCTGCGCAAACTTCCACAAATCCGCCTCGTCTCCGACACCGACGCTTCGTTCGTCCACCAGACGTCTACTCGCGTGAGCAGTGCCGTCCAGGTTCCTAGGATTACGAGGGCTTCAGGCTGACTTGCTTCGAGGAGGTAGCCGAAGGCTGGGGGCAGGTGGTTGATGAAATGGATGAAGGGAGACATTGGCTCTGGAGGCCCTTTCGTCAGCTCCGTTCCCGTTAGCTTCGTCGGCTCCGCCTCCGCGGGAGGGATGAGGATCCGGAGCATACGGGCCGGGACGAGGAGTCCGTCGCGGTGACGGGGTGGGAGGTGCGAGATGCTGGATTCGAGGGCGGTTATATGGGCGAAAGTGGTTTGGTCGTCTGCACTTCGCTCCAATGGGTCGAAAGGTCCGATGGGGGCCAGGACATTGGACTCGTTGAGCATGTCGGTCCAAATTCCCTTTTCGAGCGCTGACCTCAACTCTGGTCGTTCGAGCAGGATTTGCGTCCCCTGAAACGACCTCAACCACGCCGAGCAAAATTTCCCCTCCCCCTCCCCCTCACTCCCTCTAGCCCTCCTCGACTCATGCACGAACGCGAGCATCGTATGCAGAATCGCGGCCGTAAACACCGTATCCGCATCCCCTTCATCCAAACCACGACAAAGCCGCTCCCGGTAGTGGCCGAGCGAGAGGTTGTAGTGCAGGACGGCGGCAAGGCGGTACTTCTGGTTTCCAGGGTGGAGGTAGCTAAGGTGGGTGGCGGAGAAAGCTAAGATAGTGTGCAAGAGGTACGGGGCGTGGAGGGAGAGATTGACGGCGTGGCTTTGCATGGTTAATTGGGAGGAGGGGGAGCCGATCCAGGCAGCGGAGGAGGGGGCGATGAAGTGGGTGAGGAGTTCGAGGCGGTAGGTCGGGAGGGAGGCGTAGGCGTGGGGTAGGGCTGCTTGTGGCGACATGTCGAGGGCTCCAGGTTTTAGGACGGCATTGTTGGTAGTTGGGGTGTCATTCGGGTACTCGCAACGACGTCCACTTCGATCGCAGAGGGAGCATTGCGGGTGGGCCTCATCGCATTTGCGACGTTGTCTTTTACAGTTGAGACATCCGTTGCGGGATTTCTGGTGTTCTCGTCTGGGACGGATGTCGGATTTGTCGTTCCTTGTGGATGTGGTTGTGGCTGGGTTCTCGAAGATGATTGATATTGGTCCTGATCCGATGGCCATGATGGGAGTTGGGCTGTCCACCAGCAAGTACTCTTTCCTGCGCTATTAGCAAGTCTTCGCAAGATTCTCAACAACGATGATAGAGTTGTTGTGACTGAATCGCACGGTTGACACGACATGAAGTGTGAAAGTGTACATTACTAAGCAGCTCGGGCATTAGCGTACATGTTCGAGTGGCTGAGTCGTTGTCTTCGTTTGCTCGCAGTTGTCCTGCAGACAACACTTCGCAGACATCCGTGTCTACTAGTGCTTCTCCTTGTATTGCATCTGCCGTCTACAACCCAGGCGCCCACTCCCGCGTCCAGATATTCACTCCCGTTTTACTGCCATTCGGGACTGGCAAGCCAGCATGCAACGTCTTTGGATTGCCGAAGTGATCGTCCCTAAGGTTGCGCCAGAACACAGCACTACCCGGCACAGCGTTCACCGTCAACGACTCCAGATTCCCACATTCGACGAACTCGCACCATCGAGGATCTTGCCTGGTCCAGTCCACGTTCAGCCGTGGGAACTGTGTCCCGCAGTTCTCACAGTCCGCCGCGAGCGTCACGAAGAATGTCGACGCCCTGTTCGTACCGCCCATGCTATTGACCAAGCTTTCGGCAAACCAGTCGTAGTGTGGTCGGTATTGTTGACTCTCGGCATAGGAGGTGATCTGCAGATCTTCCATCTGGTCCAGGCCGACGTAGCCTTGGAGCTCGGAAGCGCGCTGCAAGATGCATTCGACGATCGGGTCGCTCTTGCCAAGGAAGGCGGTGCTGCTTGTACGTTGCTCGTCGCGCACTTCGGTGCCGTTATCGAATGTGACTAGCGATGGTTGTAGGAATTGTTTGCTGTCCTGATCAGTGAGAGACAACGCAACCTGCGTGGCAATGACTTACCCAAAGTCGAGGAGATATGCCCGCTCCTCCGCAGTGATGAAGTTCTCGACATGCATCACGAAAGGATCGAACATCATAATCCGTGTAGTGTAGGCAGGAGGATAGCACTGAGGCATCTTTGACTCTGTCTGCGCCCCAGAATGCCACTGTTGCCACTGTTCCGCAAGCCAATGCCTTGTCGAGGTCGAATGTTGCGCAAGCATTGCACTAAAGCATTGCTTGAAGATTTCACCAAGGAAAGCAGCCAATATGGCCGTTAGGACCCACGACATCGTCGACGCTTTCACCATGGCTGTGAAAAATCGACAGCAGAACAGATGAAACGACGTTTGAATCAACTCTCGCACATCTGCGCAAGGTAGTAGAGTTGAAGAAGCACTGTGGTACCTGTGTAAATATTGAGGAGATCGAGAATTTGCTGCTTACCTTTCGGTTTGGTTCCAAGGCATGGCGAGGCATACAAGCATATATGGTCTGGAACCAATCAGCCTGGATGTAAATGTCGTGTTGAAGTGGATCTGTCCAGATATGTTCGCGCTTTATCATACACTTGTTTTGCACTTCACCGGTCCACCGCACAAACCTTGGAGTATTCTGCCCTTCGTCAACATACGTACGGCCGAGCGATGTACTGACAACTGCAGATGACGAGCTCCATACTGCGGACTCTCATGATCGACTCTGGATGCCAGTAGATCAAATACGCTACCGTGGCTTGTCGCCAGCCAGTGTGATGCGATGCATACTGCGTTTGTGGCCATGATAGTCGTTGATGGGATTATGAAGGGCTGTTCGCGAATTAGCAGTGATACAGTGTTACAGTACAGCATTAGCATCGAAATCATACCTGCTCTGTTGTCCCAGAAGGCAATACTGCCCGGCTCCCACCTAAACCGGCAAGTGAACTCCGGTTTGACCTGATGCTCAAATAGGAACTGGAGAAGTGGTGCGCTCTCTTCTTTCGTCCAGCCATCGAATCGTTCTGTATGAGCTGTGTTGACATAGAGAGACTTTCTGCCTGTCTCCGGATGCGTGCGAACGGCGGGATGGTAAGAGACGAGGTCTTCAGTCTTGTGGCCAGAGTCCTTGATTCTGTCTTCCCTTGTCTTGGATGCATCGGCTTTAGCTGAGGTGTTGACACCGGTCAAGGTCGAAAGAGTTGCTTTGAGCCCATCAGATAAGGCATCGTAAGCTACGACTGGTTAGCTTCCGCCGCGGACGTACGTCGTGCCAGAAGACGTTCTGCCTCAACTGACCTGCGACTTGATTTGCGAACAGAGTATCGCCTCCGTGCGGAGGTATTTCCTTGGCTAGCAGTATAGTTCCCATCGGCGGCTCATCGAGATACAAGGTGTCGCAATGCCATACGCCTCCAAAATTCGTGGTCTCGTGTTCTCGCTTGAGTACGTGGATAATGTGAGGGAAGTTGTCGATGCCCTTGACAAATGGGTACTCTATCGGCTGGCCGAACTGAGCACTGAACTTGAGAAACTGTTCCGAGCTCAAGTCTTGGTCTCTGAAAAAGACGACTTTGTTGTCGAGTAATGCCTGTCTGATGTACTTTATCTTGCTTTCGTCCAAATTTCTAAGGTCGACACCGTGGACCTCCGCACCTATCGAGCCGGAGATCTTCTTGACTTCTAGATGGCCATTCTGCATGATCGTGGCCATAGATCGCCTCTGTATCCCAGCATGTCGAGCGGCTCGGAGGGACCTGACCGCCGCTGGCTGTAGGCTCGTTCTCCAGATCATAAGTGGCTGGACCAGAAGTAGCTACATCTGCTGCTTGTTCGCTTCCCACAAGTCGTTATCTGTTACAAGTACTGTGAGTGAGCTCGCCATCGGCTTGTTCCCCTTATACACCACCACTGGAGACATAGCCGGCCCCGCATGTTGACAGTCGGAAGACTCAGCCGAAGTCGCGCGTGTCCATCAAATGCATCGAGCGTCCGCCTTCAAGAAAGCCGGATGCTATATGGGGAATCATGGAGATCATCTTCATGATGAACATATCTGCGTGGTCGGAGGTTGTTCATCGTTGAAGGGATGTGTCGAAAACGCGCCTCTCGGACGAACGCCACAGGGGCGCAGATCTCTGACCTGCACCTCCTCATACCTCCTGGCATTATTACCTACTTATCATACTCCATGGACGCGCAGTAACACTACCGGCGATGATCCAATAGCCGATAGCCCCTGGTGCGCCAGGTTGCGCGTAAACGTCTCACGTTTCTGCTCTGGAAGGACCGTGAGGTCGACGTACCAGCTCTGGAGCCTATGCCAATCCGCCCCAAGGACGATACAACGATTCCTACGGAATCGGAAGCAGACTACAAGCTCCATAGTCACACATTCCGAGTCAACGTGATTCACGACGAAGGACCCGAAATAGCCTAGAGTTGGTTTCTCCCTCAAATTTGCTCATGCTATGTTGCCACTCGCGAATACGGTGTCTTGACCACAACCAGCCCGCCGCATCGCGTGGAGTCGGCGAGTATGAGAGCAAACCTGCTCAACAACTGACTCCTCCTGAATCTACCCGAGCTACCGACATCGTACGGCTGCCACGGAGTGGTCAAGGCATTGGCTATGGCCAAGCTAAGATCCCTTCTCTATTGAATGACTTTGTGCTCAAAGACGAGTCGTTCTTCCACAGTCGTTACTACATTCGCTATCATGCTGTCAGCGCTCATGGACTTGTTTCTGCTTCTTGCATTCATATCGCAGTGTTTTGCTTCGCTCCATGACTCTTCCTACCTCAACTCCACGTTAGCTCACCCTTCAAAGTATCCAGATGGGCCAATTGTTGTCACTCACACTAAAACGCTGTACACCACCATCTGTCCATCCGACACCGCCACATCGTACGAGAACAATGCCTATGCGACAGACACTGAGATTACAACAACGTACACTGTGACACACCCGACCTCACATGTGTACTACTCGAACGGCCAAGACCATACCCGCTACACCTCCTACGTCTCCACGATAACAACTACTTCTCCAACGACGACTGTGATCACAGTACCACTGCAGGATAAGCCGGCGCCGGAGACGCAGTTTTCAGAAGTCACGCAGGTCTACGTTACGACTTACCCAACCAGTTCAATCTGCAGTTCTGGCAACGAGCCGACCACGAGCCACTTCACTGCAACGGCTACCATCACGACGACGTACACATGGACAGTACCATATACAACGACTGTGTCGCCGAGCGCTTCAGTCCCACCGATTGGCGGCTATGACCCGAGTTCATCCTCGCCAGGACACCCCTCCCAGGCGCCAACTTACCCATCCCACAGCCAATATCTCAACAGCAGTGTACCTTCCCAATCGTCGCAGATCGGGAGCTCGTCACTCTCTGGGTCATCGGTTTCGCAAGGCCTTCCATCGTCTAGCAAGGTCTCCTCGTCTACGTTCGCCCCCTCGCAAAGCTCTTCTATGGGACCAGCCCCTTCATCTAGTGCGATTACGAAGTGTCCAGCAATATGGCAGACTATTGTCGCCGAGATGAAACAGGTATTCGCTGGATGTACCGAACCTGCAAGATCATCAATCAGATTTGCATTCCATGATGCCGGTGAGTCTCATCACTGACCGAAATGATGGACAGAAGGATCGACAGATGTTCCGAGCTGTCGTCAAGCGCCAGCCGAGTTTTGGTGCTTGACACTGCCTTAAAGGATCCTCCTACCCATTTGTTTGAACTGAAATGTGCCTCAGTGTGACTAACACTTTCTTGCAGCCGGTTACTCGAGCACGACCACGCCGTACAGTCCTGCCAGTGGCGGTGCAGACGGCTCTCTCCTCCTTAATGACGACGAGATCGCCAGATCTGCCAATGCTCCCATGCCGTTTGCGCGCACTCAGCTCAAGGCACAGTGGGAGAACTACAAAGATCAAAATGTATCGGCTGCAGACTTTGTGCAAATGTCGGGACTGATAGCCGTACGGAGCTGCGGTGGACCGGTCTACACCATGGTTTGTGTTACACTCAGGAGCCCTGCCTATATAGCTAACATATTTCGCCAGCTTGTTGGACGCGAGGATGACCCAAATGCTTGTCCGGACGGCACTCTTCCAGCAGCTTTCGGCCCAAATTCAGCATACGACATTCTTGTACAGCTTTGGGCCGACAAAGGCATCGACGAGCGGGAGTTGGCGGCGTTGATAGGCGCGCATACAGTCTCTCGCGCGTTTGCACAGCAGAGCAATGGCATTCCGCCAGCAGGTATGGTAGCTCTCGTTGGTGTCCAGAGTTCAAGGCCAGGCTGATCACATCGGTAGGGCCGCAAGACAGCACATTTTCGACTTGGGACACCAACTACTTCAAGCGGACTCAAGCGCAGACCGCTCCAGCAGGAGTGTACCGCTTCCAGTCGGACATAAACCTGGGCATGGCGAACACGACAGTCGGTCAGGCTTTCTCGGAATTTGGCGAAAGTTTTGGTAAGTTTCGAGCTATCATGGTGAACGGCAAGAGCTGATGTGTTGATGCCGCAGACGCCTGGAACACTGCATACTCAGCGGCAGGGTACAAACTCAGCCTTCTGGGGGTGCCGCAGGCAAAGATCGAAACGATGGCAGACTGCACTGGGCTTGCACAATAAGCCCGATCAGGATGCATGCGCTGGAGGATGGAATTGCTGGCAGAGTATCTCTCCCATGCTGTCGAGTTTGATCGGGGCGACGCAGCACTGTACAGTAATGCTGGCAATAATCAGACGGAAAGAGATCATTCAACACGTGACTTATGAACCGCGTGCCGCATTAGGTAAGCCGCGCCTGGAAGTGTTTGCACTGACCAGCAAGAACACTCTCCCACACTGGTCCAAAGTTATGAAAGGTTGGTGAAGCATGAAAGGTGTTCATAACCACGATCGGCCTGAAATCACTCCTCGAGCATCAATCGTCTTGGCGGTCGTGGTGGTGGGCAGGACGTGCATACGCTTCAGAACGGGACTAGCGCGGTGAGAGTGGGTCAATACCATGTCGCCTCCCTCGTTGGCCGTCGAATGTTAGATAGATCGGTGGCAGTGCTGATCAAGCAGACCCAGAAATTCGTACGAATGCCGAAGGAGCTGAGCAGGATGCCGAACGACGTCGTAGCTAGCCGCAAAGCATCAAGACATGCATATAAAGGCGTCTCCCTGCGACCATCTCATTGAAAGCAGTCAGCACATCCCGAGTAAAACGCCCACATATCCTTCAAAACAGCCATCATACCAGCAATGCCTCGTGTGTTCTTCGTTACAGGGTGCTCGAGTGGCTGTAGGTCTTGAGAGTAACGTGATCTTGATTGATGTGGTTGCTGATTGTCTGGTAGTCGGTAGAGAACTCGCCCAGGTTCTCCTTGACGCCGGCGAGAACGTCGTTGCAACTGCTCGCAAGCCAACAACCATCACGTCGTTCCGGAATGCGAGCGAGAGCAACTTCTTGCCATTGAAGCTCGACGTCACCAAGCAAAGCGACATCAAGGCTGCATTCGACGACGCTGTATCCAAGTTCGGCCGGATCGACGTGCTCATCAACAACGCCGCGTATTGCCTAGCTGGTCCGTTCGAAACGCTATCGGAGTCACAGATACGATCGCAGTTCGACACCAATGTTTTCGCTGTGATGGAGATCACTCGTGGCGCGCTCGAGATCATGAGGACGCAGTCGCCGTCGGGTGGCCTGATCATGCAGAATTCATCCATTTCTGGACAGCTCAGCTTCCCACTGGTTAGTGTGTACTCGGCATCCAAATTCGCCGTGTCAGGCTGGACCCTAGGGATTGCAGCTGAAGTCAAACCGGAATGGAACATCAAATTTTGCGTGGTAGAGCCTGGTCCGTTCCGTACGCCTGGCGTCGGTTCGAATCTTGTCGTGGGCGATCTCCCGAATAAGCACTACGATCATCTGGACGCCAGAGCATTTTTCGATACCATGGACGGAAAGCAGCCGGGCGACACGACGTGAGTACCCTCATATGCAATGTCTCTCTTCCTTGTTCGCTAGTTGAAACAGCTTGCTGACCGGTCTGCTTGTGTGCGTTAGGAAGGGTGCGCAGGCCATGTACAAGCTGAGCCAACTCGCAGATCCGCCATTGCGTGTCGTTCTCGGGAAGTTGGCGCACGATGCGATCCAACAAAAGATCGCTGATGATCAAAAGCTGTACTCTCGGCAGGATGTCGTTGACATCGTCACGGATTGTGAGTGGGACCAGTGAGCACACCAGGTGCTAATGCCTCGAAATGGGCTTGTTTGTGTGCAGCATAATATACAATCTGAGTAGAGTCCATTCGGGTATCGCATAGTTGAAGGCCCAGTTCTCAGCTTCACGTTCGTGGTTTTGCAGCAGCTGCGATGCACGCAATCTTGGTTCGAGTCTTGCGCGCAGCCTAGACTCACTTGCGTTTCTCGTCGTAAGCGGCGATGATTTTCAATTCTCGCCATACCATCCAAGCAGTTCCAGCCCACACCGAGGCAGCCATTACAAGCATGACTGTCGTCGTAACAACGCCCTTTGGATGGATCCAGCCGACGTTACCCTCGTAAGCGCTGAAAGCCAGAGCCGCAGTATCGAAGAAGCCACTGACGGACGGAATCATTAGTACTGCCAACTACGCTCGCTCTAAGATTTGCTTACTGTACGAAAACGGAAGGCCCGAGCACTCTCCACCAGCTTAAGTGCGTGTCATCATAGTAGTCTCTCCGTGTCGCTCGGAGTGCTGAAAGTACTGCCATGAGTACATGGCCCGAGGAGCCGAGTGCCAGGCGTTCGACAACGGTAAGAGCTAGCTTCGCTCCAGTCTCCTTTCCGCTGACACAAGATGAGTAGAAGAAACCGATGACTTCCACCACGCCAAAGGCCAGTGATGACGCCATGACATAATCCAAGTATGACCTATGTCGTGGCTTCCTCTCCTCAGGTGTCCCTCGTTGGCTTTCGTAAATGATAGGAAGAAGCTTCAGGACCTCCTCTCCCAGTCCAGCAGCGCTAAAGCACGTTAACACGTAGAACGCGATGTATCGGGAGGATGTCGCAAGTTCAGCTCGTCGCTTAATGATCTCAGGCGAAAGGTCGGTAACAGTGTTACGCATTGCTTCCTGCAAGAACATCTTTCTGCCTTCACCGTTGCCATACAGGACTGTTGCTAGGCCATATCCGACTCCGGCCTGAAGGGCTGAGACGGCGGCAATGCCGGCAGTAGCTGTAAGCGCATAAATCCATACCATCGGCTCCAGCTCAGCGCGACGAGAAGGGTCGACTTCATTGGCTTCGCGCCACTTCTTGTATGCCCACGCGGTAGGCAGGAAAGCCAGTGGTGCCAGGAGTCCTGTCTTGGGCGAGATGTACGAGACTCCAAGAACAATTGATGGCGGTCCAAGATAGCAGAGCAGACGGGCTGGAAGTGACAGCGAGGTGTTGTGTCCGGGTTGCGCCATGGTGGTGGTCACTGGTACATCTTACTATCCTGGACCTGCCGAAGTGTTATAGGACATGGATCGGTCTCGTGACTCATGTTGGGCAGTGTGCCGCTGCGCGAACGACGTACAATATCGCATGGCTGGATCTTTAAGCGAGATGAAATGGAAGACGATGAGCTCCCGGATCCCGATCTCGCCCGACGTTTCGGACACCAAGTCTTTACCTTTCGCATTCTTGGCCGGAAGCGGTATAGAAATGTGAAACCCGTGTTCCATCGGGACGATGGCCCTGACGCGAGATGATATCGCAGAGGGCTTAGTCATGGCCTTGACGCGTCCCCTGGTCTCCTACACGCGTTCAGAAGAAGACGAAACCTGGTTGTTTATGATGGCTTCACAATTGTTGGCTACAGGACGGACATCATCGCCAGACTAAGGTAAGGTAATGAGGCGCGCTCGAGAGTGAGTCGATCCGGCTCGATGTTAATCAAAGACGAACTACAACAAGCTTCTCGCCATACAGTCTACCTAGACAACTCGACGTCGGCATCAGCAAGTCATGCCACCGTCAATCACCTGGAGCAAACACAGTCAGTACTGCTCACTGAAAAGGATACAATAGGCACTCACCTGCACAGAGCCAGTGATGAAAGAAGAACCGTCACAGAGCAGCCATGCAATGAGCTGGGCCACTTCCTCCGGCTCACCCTTACGTTTGATGAGCCACTTGAACTCCGGTGCCTCACCACCCCTGATGTCGTTCGACTGCCGATGCATCGGGGTGTCGATGATACCTCTGTTCAAAGCAGTTCAGCGTATACTCAGTTGTCAGACCTCAAGGGCTTCGACTCACGGGCTAATACAATTGACCCGAATGCCTCTGTCGCCAACCTCTTTAGCTGCCGACCTCGAGAGGCCAATCACACCGTGCTGGAATCGGTCAGCACTTGTCAACATCTCACGCAGGAGGACTCGCCTTCGCTGCTGTGTACGCAGCGTTTTTAGCGAAGCCAATGAGGCCTGCAACGCTGGACGCGTTCACGATGCTCCCCTTCTCGTTCATGTTCTTAATCTCGGCTCGCATGCAGTGCATGACTGGAGCTTGTCAGTGGCTGCCATGCCCGTTTCGTGTCGGACAACATACCTCCATGCAGATTTACGTCAATCACGAAATGCCAGTCCTCATCTGGCAGATCTTCGACCCGATCAATGTTTATGTTCTTCGGAATCACACCGGCCATATTGACACCGCCATCCAGTTTACCCCACCGTTCGACGGTCTTCCGGATCCATTCGTCAACTTGATCTGGCTTGCGAACGTCGACGACGACTGTCATGTACTCTCCCGAAGCCGGAATAGCCTTCAGCTTGCTGTCTGCTTCATGCAGTGCTTTCTCGGAGACATCTGCGATCGATACTTTTGCTCCCTGCTGGACTAACAGTTCGGCGGCAGCATATCCTATGCCCCCAGACCCGCCAGTGATGGCAATGACTTTGCCCTTTACCTCAAACATCGACGGCATGATGGCCTTGTGCCGGTTGGTACCAATAAAGCAACGGTTCTCAGATAATGTTAAAAATAATGTTAGTGCCAAAGTCCAATCTGCGAAGTATGAATCTATGAGGCTGCCTCGTGGCTAGCGACGTGAATGGGTATAGAGTGCAGCTTTATGTGTAGGTGTCGATGCGGTTCAACTCCAACCGCGGATGTGTTTATCCTGGAATCCACCAACCTGGATCAAAAGACCAAGACTTCAACAGTCGACTACGACACTCAAATCACCACAACCGACGATTTAGAGGTCCAAGGTTCCTATTACGATGACCGTTGAAACGCATCAGAGATCGGCCAAGACTCTGATTACTCTACTGAGGTAACTTTTCTGCAGCTATTTCTGCCCACCGGCGTTGGGCTGATGGTCGACGAAACAGACCAGTACTGCACGACTACATAACACACATCGGAACGCATTCGGCAACATCAGAGCTTCGACGGCTTGTTGTAGCCACCTCTTCCTTTTACAGCCTGCAGAAACTCCAGAACAGCTGTGTTAAAAGCCTCTGGCTGATCAATATTGACCGCGTGGCCTGCATTAATAATCACGACCTTCTTGCAGTCTGGGATTTTCTTCTTCTACAGAAGAGAAGGGTCGTATAGTTAGCAAATCTCTCGGCTTGTCGGAACGGTTCAAAAAGCCTCAGAGCGCAACACGGACTCCAGTCGTGTCTTGGAGCGCCCTTTGAACGATCAGTGCTTACCATATAATCTGCAGCGGCCAGAAATGCTTTATCGTCGGCGCCCACAACAATGAGGGAAGGGACCTTGATCGCGGGCAACGCGGTAATGACAGCATCATTCCGCTGAGCCAACATGCCTCTCGCTGCCATCGCCAGGCCTTCAGCGTTACGGTGCTTGACTTGCGACCGTTCTGGTGTTGAATCTTGAAGTAGCTTGAGACCTTCACGGTCGAAACGGTCTGCTGTCTCGTTCGCATAATTGTTCCAGTCGTCCCGCGCTTTCTCGCTTTTGAACCCAGGTCCAGTATCTGCGAGGTGTCAAAGTTGAAACAAACATTGAGACGAGGGCAAACCATACCTATTATCAAAAGAGACTCGACCCTCGACTCGTGGCTACGATAGAACGCCTGGCTCATGTAGCCTCCCAAGCTTAGACCACCAACTATAGCAGTCTTGCCCTCGCCACAGACGTGGTCCAGCAACGCAGCCATGTCCGCCACGGTGTGAGCCTCACTGTAGACGCCCTGATCGTCTGGATATGACGAGCGCCCGTGACCTCGCATATCCCAAATTATGAGCTTGTACCCGGCATTCGTGAAAGCATCGATCTGGCCACGCCACATGGCGGAAGTCGACGAGTAGCCATGGGTGAGGAGCAGTGGTGTCCCATCGCCGTGAACTTCGTAGTAGAGCCGAGTCCGGTGTTCACGCTTGAGGAAAGGCATCGCGGAGACACGTGCTTGAGAGCGAATCTAGGATGTGCTTTCGTCGAAGCATCTGTGTTTCTTCTTCCATGTCTTCAAGCCGGAGTCCAGATAGTCGCTAACATCGATCGTGCGTGTTCGGTAGAGTTTGCTGCTGCAGAAGCGGGGTTCGAAATCATCCTGAACAGGAAGGAGCAAGTGCTCGAGCCGAATGATGAGGTGGGCATTGACACAATTACGTTCGCATGGTCATAGAGTGAAGGCACACGTGTCTGTCCGTGATTTCAACTTATAGCATACTACCTCCTTGGGCTCTCCACAGCAACGAATCCTTCTGAACCCGCCAAGACTGTCAAACTCGCATTGATGACCGAGGTCGGCGAAGTGCAGCTTATAGCATCTCTCAATTTGGTCCTTGGATTCGAAGAGTTGCTGTCTGTTGTTTGAAGTGTACGGTGAAAGCAAGACGAGAGCAGATCGAGAACACGGTACCCGACATGGCCAGCGCCGTTGCCAACCTCAGAGCAGTCAACGCAGGCAATTCGCGATTCAACAAAGAGGCACTATCCTGGGACTCTCGACCATTCGTCAACGAAGCAAGCCAGGCCGCAGCCAAAGCCATTACTGCAAAATTGAAGTCCCTGGACTGGCAGCCGAAACAGGTATTGGAGATTGGATGCGGCACTGGTATACTGTCATTTTTGATTGCACCTCATGTGGACAGAGTGGTAGCGGTTGATGCCGCAGAAGGAATGATCGACGTCTTGAAGCAAAAGATCGAGAAGGCCGTCGCACCAAAGAACATCTTACCCTTGGCGGTCTTGCTTGAGGATCCAGAAGATCCCCAACTTCCATCCACTAACGCTGCGACCAAGGACGGAGCTAGACAGAAATTCGATCTGATCACTTCGCATCTGGTGCTCCACCATATTCCTGATTTGAGAGGTGTGCTGAAGACGATGCTCGGTTGCTTAGCCCCTGGAGGCCGAGTGATGTTGACAGACTTTCAAGACTATGGCCCTGAAGCGAAGCGTTTTCATGCGCTTTCGAAGCTCGATGGCGTTGAAAGGCATGGGATCAACGTAGAGCAGATGAGTTCTTTGATGAGTGACGTTGGATTCTCAAACGTCAGCATTTTGCCGGAGTGGAGCATGCCGAAGATGGTAGAGAAGTTTGATGGAGAGTTCGGTGCTGAAGGAAAGCCGGCGAATGATTCTCAAGGAGAGAGAGTTGCAGTGCCCTTTGTTTTATGCTATGGAGAAAAGCCACGTTAGATACGTTTCTAAAGAATCGGGATGTCTGCACAAATAAGACTCACTTTCGAAGTGTCCGGGCCTCTTGAAAGTATCAACACATGTCACCGTCTTGAGAGGCCATATGTTGTGGTGGAGGAGTCGCTAGAGCGGATGAAGCTCCACGAGGTTGTGAGCATAGGCCGAGACGTAGGTATCACGAAGCTGTCAGGTCTTCCCTGTATTCGCGCAAGTGGCTTCGCAAGAAATCCATGCTGTCTCGTGCCTCAGGAGTGTCCTGAAGGGAAGCACTAGTAATGGGTTCCAGTACTTCGATCCATCCGTCATGAGCCCGATTGGGTTTGATAGCCTGCAAATTGAGCTGGACTCTTATAGCAATACTTTTGTATACATCCAGGAACGTCAACAGCACTTTGATCGCACACGCGGGTACAAGCTCGGCGGTCTGCTTGGTCTTCTTCAATGATCGACGAAAGTTGCCGTTTCCGAACATCCCTGGTGACAATGTGGATGAGAGGCGAACTTCCCGAAGATATGCTGCGTTCTTTGCGCCTATCGAAGAGATGAAGTTTGCGAGTCCTTCCTCGCACGGTGTTCCCTCAACAGCGGGTAGGAAACAGAAGGCATTCTCCGCGTAGACCCGCTGTACGGCCTCGCGATACACCTGGCGACACGACAGTAGTAGACCCAGGCGTACGAGAACCGAAACATAGTTTGCGTGCGGTGATACAGAGTCATGCCGGACTGCTTCGATGTGTACCTCATTGTTGTCGAATGATAGAGCAAGATCGTAAACATAATCGCGCAGCTCTTGAGGCAGTCGGGCAAGAGGCGAGTTGTCCATGGGTGCGTCGCAGGTTCCAGCTAGACCGCAAGATTAATGAGATGCGATGCCGTCTAATGCTATACAGAATGTTCTTGACGGCTGTTTGGGCTTTGAGAGCAGGACCTGTCAGTCAGTGTGCAAAACAAGTGGTGGTACAGTAGGACGAGAAAGGTCAGGATCATGAAGCCAACGCCAACGCTGACGATTCAAACCTAAACTAGCTCGCTCCCCTCGATCTCCAACTTCACTTCATCTTTGTCTGGTTTCAATCGAAACTGTACAGTTGCCAGAGATGTCGTTTGGCACGAGAAGATATTGCAGATGCCACAAGCGACGACCCTACTATATGGTGCGGAGATAAAAAGGTGATAGAGCCGCAGAAGCTGAACAAGCATCTAGGGCATTTCCTTCTTGGAACGGACTTCGGCTTGTCAAGTCCTTGCGTTCTTCTTTACAGACCGGCATTCCTCTCAGACGACTCATGTCCTGTTCAGTGAATGCCACTGGAGACGCGGATAGGGCGATTGCTATAACAACGTTCGAGCACAACATAAGTACTCCTTTCTTAACCTCTACTTGTTGAAAATTTGTCTATCGACTTCAATCACTCCTCAGTAGCCAGGCATCCCATATTACAAGCCTCTCTCTTCGCGATCTTCCCGAGATACATCTGCAGCCATGTCCTCCTCGGCGTCGATATCGAGCGACGCTCAGAAGGACACCCACGAGAAGGACGCAGCAGCCGCGGCCTCGCAGCCTGTCGACGTCGAAAAGCAACCAGCCGAGCCGACGCCCGATCAACCAGAATATGTGACAGGCCTGAAGCTGTGGATCATGATGAGTGGTGTTACCTTGGTGTGCTTTGTGATGTTGCTGGACATGTCGATCGTCAGCACGGTACGAGGACTGATCAGTCCTCCGAGATACTGCTTGATGCTGACAGCTGCACCAGGCCATACCGAAGATCACCAGTGAATTCCATTCCCTCGCGAATGTAGGCTGGTACGGTGCAGCCTACCAACTCGCCAGTGCGACACTACAACCCCTCTCCGGCAAAGTCTACATGAACTTCAGCCTTAAATGGACTTTCTTCGCCTTCTTTGTGGTGTTCGAAATCGGTTCTCTGCTATGTGGTGTAGCCACTTCGTCAAACATGCTCATCGTCGGCAGAGCGGTTGCTGGTATGGGCACGTCAGGCTTGCAGAACGGTGCATTGACGATCATATCCAACGCCGCGCCGATGCACAAGCGACCGATGCTCATGGGCATCGTCGTGGGTGTCGGCCAAATTGGTCTCGTTGCAGGGCCACTCATCGGAGGCGTGCTGACCGAGTTTGCAACCTGGAGATGGTAAGTCTTCAGACGTCTCGAATCAACGTCTGTCGGCTAACACGTACGTACAGGTGCTTCTACATCAATTTGCCGATTGTAAGTCAGACCACGAGAGAAAGCTTTCTCCGAGTTAGGATCACGCTCGATGCAGCGCCCTGCAACCTTTCCCGTAAGATCAAAAATTGAAAACACTTACTAATCACCCTGGTCAACAATCTAGGGGGCTGTGGTGGCCCTGTTTTTGGTCTTCGTCCGAGTTCCGGAGCAAGTGGTCAAACCGCCAGCTCGGTCGGTCCTACCTACTCTCCACAAGAAGCTTGACCTCATAGGTTTTGCTATTTTCGCCCCCGCGTCCATTATGCTCTTGCTGGCGGTGCAATGGGGTGGAGTCACCTACCTTTGGGATAGCTCGGTTGTCATCGGCCTTATCTGCGGCGCAGTGGCAACAGCGTTTGTCTGGGGTGGCTGGAACTACCACAAGAAAGACGCGGCGTTGATTCCGTTCTCGATGCTCAGGATGAGGAAAGTGTGGACCAGTTGTCTAGTGGGTGGAACACTTGGAGCCGCTATGTTCTGCAGCTCATAGTAAGTCGTCATTTCGAATTGCGCGAACGGCCGAGGAGCTGACAAACCTCTAGCTACATGCCAATATATTTCCAGGGAGTTCGAAACAAGTCACCGTAAGTCAGAGTGGTGGGCAGGTTCTCCGAAACACAATCAAGCACCATGCGGTGCGATGTGACCACGCTTGACTTGATTAGAGTCCGAGACACTTACTGACGCCTCTACCCATCACTTCAGGGCCATTTCGGGGGTGTATCTACTACCCGCCATTCTGCCCCAGCTATTCGCGGGAATCCTGATGGGGAAGATGCTAGGCGTGTGGGGCTACTATCTGCCGTGGATGGTCAGCTCTGGTGTGCTCCAAGTCATTGCATACAGCCTCTTAGCTACTCTGAAGCCTCACAGCTCAACGGGCGAATGGGTTGGCTACCAGATCATCGGTGGAGTGGGTCGTGGCATAGGCATGGTACGTTCGCCGATGTGTGGAATTCCCGCCAAGGCAAAAAGGCATCTGCTGACAATCTCAAAGACAGTGCCTATGATTGCGGTCCAGCATTCACTCGCTCCCGCTCAGATACCGGTAGCAATGAGCTTGTTGATCGCCACGCAAACATACTTTGGGGCACTTGCCCTTAGCTTTGCGGACACGATATTCATCAACAGCCTACGCTCGATTGTGCGGAACACAGTAGGCGGAGACAATGCCAACGCGATCGCACACGCTGGCGCCTACGCCTTCCGAAGCATTGTGCCGGAAGGCGATCTGCCTGCGGTCCTGTTGGCGTACTCGAAGAGCATCAACCGAGTGTTCTATATGTGCATTGGCCTGGCTGTCGTATGCTTCGTGGTCTCGTGGGGTCTGGGCTGGGTTGACATCCGACAGAAAGGTGACAAGGAGAAAGGAAAGTCTGAAGAGAAGTGAACGACTGCGTCTTGTGGCTAGAAGTAGAAAAGCAGGAGCCCTGAGCGCAGGCGAACCGTCCGAGGATTGGTTGCTACATCGAGCGATAGACTGCGACAGTGTTTGTGTTGACGAGGCCTCGATGACAGCATAATATCTCTGGCGTGAGGTCGTCGGGAGCGACCAATGGCCTGCAACATCTGGCTTATATGAGCTCAAACCCTGAAACTGCCTCAGTGTTGCCCTAGCGGCGATCATGTCGAGCTTGGAAAGTTGGGTAGAAGCTGCTGTGGTATAGAGAATACTCTGACTTCTCATAAGCTGTCTCAATCCTTTCCTCATCGTCCCTCTTCATGGTTGACTGAGGGAATGTTACCTAACTTGCTTGGGACTAGCCTGATGCAGAAACGGAAAGTACAATAGCCCGTTCCCGGTCGATCCTGCCTGTACCGTATCCTGTACCAACATGTGTAAGTCGGATGAAGCTGCCTGATACTGATGCGACTGCCTGTCTCGTGAAAGCCACTACACTACACTACAGGCAATTCTGACATCTGAATGCTTCCCCAACCCCCTTGCACAACATTATGCAGAACAAGCGGTAGTGCAGCGAAATCCGACAAACTGGAGGCACCGAGTACGAGCATCGACTTCACCAACAGAAAAACGGTTAGGTCGCCCCTCTCGCCTCTAGTAAGTACAGAGCCCAGTGGAACGCTCTGAAGTCCAACGGCACCTGGGTGCGTTCAAAACGTGGGGAGTCCGTACTACCTGCAGCACTATGGACTCTGCCACTGCCACTCCCGCTCCCTACGGGCGGTCATGCGATGTCTGTACGAAAGCTAAGTGCAAATGCATCCTTCGAGAAGGTCTGGACCGCTGCGAAAGGTGCCATCGGCTTAACAAGGACTGCCGTCAGCCTGCCAGCAAACGTCGGCGCATCGGCACCCAGAAGAGTAGCGCTACGACTCAAGAACAGCCCGTCGATGCGAGAACGGCGAGACTCGAAGAGAAGCTGGATCAAGTCCTCGCGTCTCTGAAACCACGACAAGACCCGATCACACCCTCCTCAAACTCAGATGGCTCTACGTTGGGGTATAATGCTGCAACAGAATGTGCAAACAAGCACGTCAGTGGAGCGCGATTGCTGTGGAACGCTGCAAAGCCAGACTTTCCGCAAGAAATTGGACCACCTGCTTTCGCACTCGCAAGAGCCGCACGCGTCTGGCAGCTCGCGCATGTGTCCGTATCTGAAGCCGAAGACAGTGTGGCCGACTTCAGAGAGCACTATGCTCAGTGGTTCCCTGCGATATACATCCCTCCGAACATGTCTGCAGAACAACTAAGACACGATCGCCCGTTTCTCTGGCTCAACATTGTACTGGCGGCCTCCCACTCCACAGCGAAGCACCAGCACCTTGGCGACATAGTGCGAGGAGAGCTCGCGCAGGCCATGGTGATAGATTCAGAAAAGTCGCTTGATCTCCTGCTTGGACTATTGGTGTTCATGGGCTGGTGAGATCAGCAAAACCACCGATGATAGGACTTGACTCATCGATATACAGGTATCATCGCAACTGCCAGTGTCCCGACGGCTCGGTGAAACTATCGCTTTCACTGCTGTCGCAGATGGCCATATCGCTGGTGTTCGACCTTCAGCTCAACAGGCGAGAGCTCAAACTGCCCATGCCGCACCAGGTTCTGGGGGTCACGACGCAAAAATACGGCATCATATATCCCCGAGATCGGGAAGCGAAGAGGGCGGCTATCAGCGTCTTCCTAATAACATCAATGTCAGCGTCTCGATACCTCGGCTGAGTCTTGATGCTAACAAGGGCAATAGGCTCTCACTGTACCTCCAGCGTACAGACCCGCTCCGATGGACTCCCTACTTCGCCGACATACTGAAGGAGCTGAGAATCAAGCCAGAATGGTCTGGAGATTTGATCCTCAGCCACCAAGTCGAAATGCAGCTGGTAGTCGAAAGGGCGAAGTCGGTCAACTTGTACGACGTAGGATTGAGCACAAGTGAAACGCCAAAGCTTCCTGCCTCTGCTTTCCTGCAGCTCTTCCAAGCCCAGCTAGATGAAGTCAAAAACAGCTTCTCGGGGGATAAACAGGCGAACGGTGGGTGTCTCTGCCATGCCGATGGGATACAGCTCACAACATCACAGTCATCGTTCGGCTCCACTGGTTGCACAACACTACGAACATCCATGACTTGGCGCCAGTCGTAGCACGGGAGGATGACAACTCGTCCAGCATCGCTCGAACGAAGAGACGGTGGTCAGCGTTGGCGGCGGCAACACAGTGGTAAGCGCTCACGGAGCACAAGGGTTCTCTGAAACACGATCGGACCCCATGCTGCGCTTTGAGACGTTCTGGAATAAGTTAGAGGGCTGAGACATTTGCTGACTTCTTTCACCCTTCTGTTTCGCAGGCTGGATGCTTTCTTCACGATTCCTCCAACCCAAGAGTACGCTGGCTTCGCCTTCTCGATGACCACCCACATCATCCATTGCCTGGGCGCTCTGATAGACCTCGCGACACTCGAAGAACCTGGATGGGACAAGGAGCTTGTGCGTGCGGAGGTCGATGTTCTGGCATTGCTCGATCGCATCCACGACAACTTCGCGCATGCCGCACCATACCTGAGTACAGGAACCTCTGAGAACACTTTCGCCCTGTTCTGCAAATTCTTCGCAGCCGCTCGAGTGTCGCTGGTCAAGAAGTTGGGCGGGGGAGGGAGTGGTGAGCCACCTCCGAATGAGGATGACATGACGACCGATAATAACGGCTTGCTGGGGCCGGGACTCTTCGACCTCGACTTCTTTGATAACGAGGTATTTTGGAGTAGTGGGCTTTGGACTCAACAGAATCCATTCTAGCTTTGATGTCTATCGAAACAGCAGGCTTGTCTGTTTGATGTGGTGGTGGTGTATCAAGGGGGAATCGGGCAAGCGTAGATATGTTGACCTCTCCAACCAATGCCAATGCCGTTATTCAAGGCTACTTCCATACCACCTAACCCTGCACTGAGCTGCATATTCGCATGCCTCGAGTGAATCCTGGACCATGAAGCGAATGACTTGCTCTACCCTCGCGAAGTTCCAACCCCAATGCGCTGCTCGCGGCTCATCTTCGCTTTGGCGGCCCTGGTCTGTGTCGCAGGCGTGAGGTCCTCTTCAATCGGCTGGCTGCCGTCCTCCACCGTGCTCTGGTCGCTGTTTTGCGAGCTATCGAGTTGCTGGCTTCGCATCATATCTCTAGCATTTTTGCGCTGGTCGTATTCCGTGATATCTTTGGTAGTGAGCGATACTTTTGTTGCTGGACGTGAGAGCATCTTGACTCTAGGGTGCAGAAGAGAAGTCGTGAGTATGTATGTTGCAACGGATTTAGATAACGATTGTATGTGGAAAGAGACCCATTCAAGGTGAGAAGTTATGGAGGCTCTGCAGCTTGGATTCATGTAGGTACCCAACTTTGATAGCATCAATTTTACTGGCATGGCAACATGCACCAGATCTCGTTGTCCACGACATTTACCCGGCCATCTCCACTCGACCCTTTCACATCCCCACTCGGCCTTTTGAACAGAGCTTTCTGTTCCTGGCAAGCACAAGCACTGCCAAGCTTTCATCGCCGTGGCAGCCGCACGATGACGGCGTGTCGAACTGTGTTCCTATTTTTCCGCCAACAACCTTGAACGATGCCATTGATCGGTCCCAAAGAGGAAGGCGAATGGTTTACGCCAGCCTCTCCGCATTTATCAGAAAGCATGACAACCTTAGACTTTGGGGCATGGGGATCACGGTTATTCTGGATAATGGAGAAACTATAATAGCCATCAATGGCCCGGCCTGCAGGTTGCCAGTCTCGAGAGCCTCTTCGTCTGTTCACCAGCACGATGTTCAAAACACTCCTCTCGGCTTCGGCCCTTGCGGCAGCTGCTGGTGCGGTGACATTCAATGTCGGTACGAGTGGTAATGCTACGGCGGCGACACAGTATGGTATCATGTTCGAGGACATCAACAACTCTGGTGATGGTGGTGTCTACGCAGAGCTCATCCAGAACCGAGCTTTCCAAGGCAACGAAATCTATCCGAGTAACCTGTGGTGGTGGCATCCGCTCGGTGGAGCTGACCTTGCTCTCAAAAACCTGTCCAACCCGCTCTCTGATGCTCTTCCTACCTCTATGCAGGTGAGAGGCGGGTCCGAAGATACCATTGGATTCTGGAATGAGGGTAACTTTGACCGTGTCTGTTCCCAGAGTAGCCAATACTGACATATGTTAGGATTCTGGGGCTTCCCCATCAAGGGTGACTGGGAGTACAACGGCTCGTTCTACATTCATGGTCAGTTCGATGGTGCCATCAATATCGCACTTGTATCAAACACAACTGGCGACACATACGCGAATGCCTCGGTGGATGTGACCTCACAAGGCAACGCATGGACACAATTCCAATACACTTTCCAGCCAACTTCGGATGCACCGGACAGCAATAACACCTTGCAATTCACTATGCCAGCGTCCGGAGTCAAGGGTCCGTTGAACTTCAACTTATTGAGTTTGTTCCCACCGACCTACAACGATCGTCCCAATGGTCTTCGCATCGACCTTATGGAGGCCATGGCCGGTTTGAAGCCTTCTCTTTTTCGTCTCCCCGGTGGTAACAATGTCGAAGGCAATGAACCGCCGTTTTGGTGGGACTGGAAGAAGACTCTGGGTCCGCTGGAGAACCGCCCAGGCTACCCAGGTACCTGGGGCTACCAGAATACCGACGGTCTTGGATTGGTCGAGTATATGCTGTGGGCCCAGGACTTGGGTATGGAGCCCATTCTCGACATATGGGCAGGCCTGTGGCTCAACGGAAGCCACGTTGACAAGAAGGATCTGCAGCCGTATGTCGACGATGCCCTCGACGAGCTTGAATTCTTGATGGGCGATGTATCGACACCATGGGGTGCGAAACGTGCAGAACTTGGATACCCAGCGCCATGGCCAATCCGGTTCATTGAGATCGGAAACGAGGACTCCTTGAGTAATGGTGGCCACACATATCGCGCATACCGGTTCGATATGTTCTACAAAGCCATCAAGGCCAAGTATCCCGATATGACCATCATCGTAAGCACTTCAGCTGTTGCTCTGTTGGAGATCCCTAGCTGACACATTGTGACAGGCCAGCTTTTATGATGTCGGCCCTGAGACTCCTCCGTACGACGCCGCTGGTGATTTCCACGAGTACGCAGTTCCACTGCAGATGTCAAGCCAGTTCAACTATTTCGACAACTACACCAACGAGCACCCACTGTTCCTCGGCGAGTACGCTGTCATTGAGTACGATATTCCTGGCTTCAGCTCTCCTCAATGGGACAAGGGTGCGTTGCGGGCCATGTACCCGTTCTGGTACGTCAAACTGACGGGTGGAAGGGTTCTCCGAGACAGCATCACACACCGTGCGGCGCTCTGAGACCTTCTACTCCCTTCCCACAGCTCCGAGACACCTGCTAACCCTTCTACCTATCACTCTAGGTACGGCAGTGTATCGGAAGCTATCTACCTCCTCTCTGCCGAGCGCAACGCCGACAAGATCATTGGAGCAGCATATGCGCCAGGCTTCATGAACTACAACCGCTGGGAATGGATTCCTGACCTCATTGAGTACGATGCCAATCCGGAGAACACGGTTCTTTCGACCAGCTGGCACATGATCAGCTTATTGAGCAGTACCCGAATCACCGAGACTCTGCCCACCACTGGCGGGAAGTACAACCCAGCTTACTGGGTCGCTGGTCGCAGCGATGTCACTGGCTCGCATATCGTGAAGGCTGTCGTGTACAACAGCACGGCGCCAGTGCCATTCTACGTGACCTTTGACGAGGTCAAGGCTGGTGCGTCCGCCACATTGACGTATCTCACTGCGCCAAAGAACGCCTCAAACACGATTGGCAATGATGTCGTTCAGACTTCCACGTCCACCGTTACAGCGAACAAGAAGGGCTGCTTCCACTTCAAGCTCCCTGAGTACAGCGTGGGCGTGTTGGAAGTCGATGCCGCTATATCTGGCTACAGTGACCCGAGCAGTCGATCGAGCTGGAAGGGATGGGCGGATTGGATTCCAGGCAATGGCTATAGTGGTGATTGGAACGAATGGGGTCAGGGCTGGCCGAATCTCTAGTCTAGCATCAGTGAGCGACAGTAGCTATCCGTAATTGAACCTGACTATCGGGTGCTCTGTACAGTGGGCCACGAAGCTGTCGTCCTCCATCAAAGCTCTCAGTGCATCTTTTTGTCCTCTGAAGACTCGGGATGTTGTGGTTCGGGCGTTAAAATGGGTGATACTGCCAGAGGGCAGCTGGTGCGTTCGTTGTGTGCAGCAAAAAGGCTCTATAGTCCCTAAGAAACCGCGATGTTGCGTAGGAGTTGTCCTTTCGGCTGACAGATCGAAGGATGCCGCGGCTCCAGAGGGTTGTTCGCGTTGTTCTCAACACCACCAAAATGACCACTCACACCGGAACGCCAGAACTTTCAACTCCAGACGCCTTCCGACCCAGAACACTTTGAGTGGATCACTAGCTCCGGCATCTGCGTTTCAGACGGGTGCGAAGTGTGACCAGTGCGAAGACTGGTGGACCACGATTGGCTCAGGATGTCCTTAGATGCATGCGCCAGACTCACACTGGCTAGATCTCCGTCCCAGCATTTGCTCCGAAGGACAGGGGTGCGAGCAGAACCTGCGGTGGGCGTGCTTCACCCGCAGAGCGCATGGGCGCGTGCATGCAACCACCACCACACTCTCTTGTCTCGTCTTCCTTTCTTCCCTTCGCTTGTGTGTGTCTCGTTGCAGAAGCGCCCTACACCATCGCTCTCGTCCTTCGTTCCTCGTCTACACTATCATTAACTTTGCGACGCGCTTGAGGCGTACGCTCCCATTCATTCTCTATCCCACCATCATTTTCGCGAGACGAACGACCGACGGAGCTGGTAACCGATCATTAACCATTTACATTCCTGGAGAACACACATTTGCGCTCGCAGCAGCAGCACCACATCGTCAGGACTGTGTCCGGCTTTCCGAAGAGACCAAATTCTGGTACCGACAAAAGAGTTGAGAAGCAAACGAACTTTGGTTGTGCGATTTCAAGTCTGGTGACTTTTGCGCACGTGAAAAAGTTAACAGCAAACCGGAAGCTCGTGCTGGACTGAGCTTGTGATCGGATATCAAGACAGGAGGTATTCACAACTGCACCTTGCTTCCTCCACCGACGTACCTTGAATATACATCACTTTTGGAAAAAGGGAAAAAGATCGCAAGAATGTCCTTCAGCCGTGCCTTTAGCACACGGCGCAAGCAGCCGGAGATGGAGATCAGCTTGCCAATGTTCATCGGTCGGGCAGCGAGCCAGCGAGGCGGCAAACCTGTCCTTCGCACACAGATATCGTCGCCGATGGCTCTGGTCTCGACATCGAATCAACACATCCACAATGCGCAGGTTATATCCGGCACATCACCCATCGAGATTCGGCACGTATCCTCGGGCTCTACATCGAGCTCCAGCGACGAGAGCGACGCAAGCAACATCAGCGTCCACTCGCACGAGACCGCCGCATCATCCGTCGACAACTCGCCTATCGGCACCGAACTCGAACCAAATCACCTGAGCTGTTACTTCAAACCAGCAGTAGACACGCATTCCCGCACAAATAGCACGCTCACATCGCCAACGCTGTCCACCAGACCATCCATCGATACACCGCGCATTCCCACCCGTGCACCATCGCACTCGAAGCGTGCCCATGAAGGTTTACATCGCAAGCGCTCTATCCAGCGCATGCTATCACCTCCACCGTCCCGCCACAGTGAGCGTGAGCTCCGATCATCGGCCGAGATGTTCAGCAGCGTTCCGTACAGCCCGCAGAAGCAAACATTCGTCGAGGCGCCCAAGGAGACCAACCCATTCGGCAAGGAGCTCGCTCAATTGGACGAGGTCGCCGAGGAGTTCGGACAGGTTGTGCGCAGTGCGGAGAGGGACGCGGATGAGGTGTACATGGAAGTGCACGGGCTAGGAAAGTTCAGCGCCGCGGAGTACGGACTCGATATTGCCAGCTTGGTGAGGGAGTGCTTCGGGTTTGTGGACGACGGCGAGGAAGTTGAGCAGTTTGGAGGATTCTTCTAGGATTGCCGAAGACGGCTTGGGACGCATGGGCAATCGAACGCTCGTCGCTACTTGTGTAGCATGAGGGTTGCAGATCCGCTATGGCCCGCTCTCTTTTGGAAGGCTGCGTTTGGCGGGACCCGGTTCACCAAACCACAGACAGATATATGGTGGTGGACAGGGACTGGCCGTCCACTCATTTATGACCGATGATGACCATGCTTGAGGGACTCAGCAAACAGACGGCGTTGGGTATGCGGAAATGTTGCTTGGATTTCGTAGATCTCGTATCCTGATCATTCCTTGAACATCAAATATACCTGCCTTACCTCCTTGAGCTTCTGTTGTTCTTCTCCATGCCCTATAAGTTATTCCGAATGGAACAGTCGCAATGAACAACTGGTGCGACGAACATCTGCCATGCTGAGGCGATATACTCCTCGACCACACTCGTTGGGAACGACGAGCATAGATCGCGGCTCCAAGTTCACTCTGTAGCGAGGTCTGATGAGGTGTACGGCGTACCAAGAGCATATCGGCTATACCACACCTGCTCACTAGCCACACCGAACTGGACCCCATATTTTCGAAGCGATAGCGGATAGCGTGACCGTGTTTCAGATTCTTTCTCGGCGTGGCGTTTCTCGTTCGGGTTGTGCTGTCGTACTGTTTCCGATGGGCATAATAATGGGTTGCGACGAATGTAGCAGCACTGAAACAACTACACCACGAGCCGTTGGAATGTAGCAGATGTTTCCATTCTGGTACGATTGAGTTCGTATGAAACGTGCCTGCACATGCCGCATCAAGTCGTCATGGTGAGATCCTTCAGCGGGCGAAAACGAACCTTACAGTACCCCTGTCCGCCTGAGCGGTGGCGTGGGCGGGCTCGGCGGGCCTCATTGTTGTTTTCGTCGACAGGTACGCAGTGACGATGCGCTGGACGAGTAGTAGCGGAAGAGGCGGGAGTCGCAAACGGGAGCCATACAGGTAGTTGCCAACAATTTGACAGCGGACCAAGTATGGGGAGTTCGTTTCTCTGTAGCAGTGACTTCTGAAATCCAACCACTCGTGTCAGCCACCTCTCACCTCTAGCTCACTATCCGCATTCGCTGAGCTGGCGCGGCCTTTTGCGGAACTCTCTCCAGCTACATTTCTCTGAGAATATCGTTAGAGCGGCCACTCCTCCCTCATTGCACTCTTCACCGCCGTCATCGATCGTTTGCACCATCTCCACGTGCCAACACTCCCGATTGTTAGCCAGATCCACCTTATCGCTGTAGCGCGAACGGCAGATCCTCGCCGGACGCAGTCGGACTTCGCAGATTGGCATATCCACCGCGCATCGACACTATTATACCATGAGCATGGATCAATCACCGACCACGCCGGGTCGCCCGCGAGCCCAGTCGCGAGGCTTATCATTTGCTAGCAACAAAAGCGCCGGTTCCGAGAGCAACAAGCTACGGCCAGTGGAGTCGCCAAAGGACAAGGCCCGTCGCGATAGTTTGTGGAAGGGCGGCAGCAAGGCGAATCCCAACGCTGCCATCAGTGAGAGCCAGCCTGGCGGTATGTCCATACCCCATATCTGACTTCGTCATCTGATTGAACATTCTCTGCATTTGATTACATCGCTGCCATGGCGTCTACTATGGCTATTGCTACGCTGGCCCCTACTGACGCTACTCTTTCTGTTCAAGAGGCCAACCTTACTGAGGCGTCGACTCTTTCGAACCTCCGCGCTCAGCAACACAGAGATGCTTATGGCAACCCCATTGGTAAGTCCGTCCACCTCTTCACCTTGAACATACCCTAACAAGCTATCTACAGTCGATCCTGACCTTTCAAACCCCACCCGACCGCGAATGGAAAGACCCCTAGACACCATCAGATCCTTCGAGAAGGCCATCGACGAAGGCTACAAGAGACGGTCGACGTTCAAGCCTGGTAAGCGGCACGATATTGCATTTCAGCGCCACCGATACTGACAACGTCCAGAGCCGGACCAACACGATCAGAACAACAACTTCGCTAGCCGGCGGAGCAGCTACTTTGGTGGTGAGTACCCACACCCCAACAAACGCCAGCACCGAATGAGCACCAACATTGCGTCCAAAGGCTACGACAATGGCCCAAGTCCCAGCCGCTACGGACAGCAGCAAGGCGGATACTACGGCGGCCAGAATGGCACTCCACAGAAGGCGCGCCACGGCAACCGCATGGCATCCGACCCTCAGTTTTACAACCAACAACGACCTTACCAGCAACCGCAACATGGCTACCACCAATCGCACGACACTGTCCACACCAATGGTTCCGATAGCACCGGACCCTGGGCCAACAGCACCGACCCGAGCAGCGAGAATAGCTCTATCGACAAAGTCAATGCTATGAACAAGACGCCAGCGGAGATCTATGCCGCGCACAACCAGAACCAGAACCAGAACCAGGCGCAGAACGGCTATAATGGCCCGATCATGGAAGAGCAAGGCCAGGGCGAGTATCCGTACCAGAGAGGTTATGGCCAGAAAGGGCCACCACAGCAGAATGGCGGCTTCAACGGTCCACGCGATGGGTACCCGCGCCACAACACTGCGCCGAGCGACGGCCCTCGTCGTCCGATGCAGCTGAACAGCGGACCGCAGCCCCCTGGTGGCCAGCTGCCGGCTTCGACTCGCCCGGAGGAGGAGAAGAGGAAGAGCTGGCTAATGAGGAAGTTCAGCAAGAAAGAGTAGAAATCTGGGCAGCTGTACTTGAAACAGCGTATGCATGACATGGCTCTGAACATCAAAGACGAAGTTGAGGACTGCTTGGGTAAGCTCAGGGCGGATTTGTGAGGATTTCTCGTGTGCGTATTAATTCTTGGTAATGCCTAATGGCAGGGGGCCAGTTGGTTGAGCAATAGCTTGGCTGAAGGCAGTCGAGTTGGCGAACAACGCAGAACACAGTCTGTCTGGGAGGCAACGAACTGATGATAAAAAAGTATAAGGGACTGTGGCGCATTATGGGCACAAATCAGTGTTTGTTGTAGAGGCTTCACATGTAATACACCCAGCTGCTAGGGAGTGGCTCGGGACCAGCTGCAGTGCTCAATGCATAGCAGGATAACAATAAATTTGTGACTACTACCGTGACTTCTTCTTCTCTGCCTCATCAGCTTCTCGCTCTGACTTGTCGTCGTTAAAGGCCACGATTACGTAGCCGATCAGCACCACGTTCGCCATGATCGCTGCTGTGGCTCCGGCCCATGTTGCATTTCCTAAATACTCGTCAGTCCTGAGTGTGCTTCTTGAAACGTGTCATCGGACCTTTGAAGACGGTATTGACAGTCGCGAAGTAGCTCCCAATCGGCAGCACGATCATCGCCGCTGTGAACGCCAGTAGCTTGAATATTACGGATCTGTACACGTCAGTATTTCTTCGTTGCCTTGAGTCAGGTGAAGGTTTCGTACGAGGGAACGGCGGGCGTGATGTTCGACTTCGGCTCCGCTCTGATCTCATCCTGGTCGAGGTGCGTCTTCTCGCTTGCGGCGGTTCTTCTGGTCGCCATTGTGTGTTGATTACATTGTGCGCGATGGAGTGGTCGGCGGGTTGAGGTTGGTGAAGATATTGAGGCGAGAATAAGCTTTCTGAGATTGGCGCTAGGCTCCGCGTCGACTTGCGGATCTTCTGGCAATTGAAGGTTTCAGCTCATTGACCTTTCACACGACATACGCTTTCATTGAGACTCACTCGGACAGCGCTTTGGGTGGTGTTTGTGAATTCTTCCTTTCTGTTGGTTGGTGCTGCATCGATTGTAACGTGTCTTCTTGACCGATATCACGCTCCGCAACCTTCAGAAACACACTCGCGACTTCACTTAACGCCTTCTTCACGGTCGACATGGCCGACGATCCGATATCGTCAGATGCTACGCCGCACAAGAGGAGGAAGCTGAATGGTACAAGGGGATACGACTCCCAGAATGACAGCGGCGACGAGTTTACGGCGGAGGACTTCGAGACTGCTGCGACGCTTCCCCGGCCGGCTACGCAGCGGCGGCTCGAGTACACCGCGCAGCAGCTTCATGCTGACCTGAACCCGTCATCTTCGTTGACAGCTGGTCGTGTTTCCTCACCACCACAGACATTTGTGACGCAGCCCACGCAGCCATGGCGAAAAACACAACCTACGCAACCATTGAATCGTCCTAGCCAAACCACGCAGACTCTCGCAGCAACTGCGACTCCCCGCAATCCAGATGTACTAGTTGGTCGCTCTTCGCCTACACAGTCCTCGCCTTCTCCAAAGAGGCCGCCACCCGAGCCTCTCCGCAGGGCACCGTTCGCAAGACCGGGTGGGCTGTTGGGAAGTGCACTTGCCCCGCCAGGTACCACCTTCCGTCGTCCGCTCGGAGTTCAGCAGAAGCCTACACCCACAATTGTCGAAGATGATGAGAGCGATGACGACGACTTGAAGGACCCCCCGCTAGTAGTGTACAGTGACGACGAAGAAACGCAACAAGGTGTGAACCTGAAACCGACAAACTTTCGCAAAGGTGGACGAGGCTTGGACTCGACTCCGAACCGTGGTGACAACGTTGTCAAAGAGTCTCCGAAGCAACACTTTGCTCCGGCTGCAGCGACAGGCGCGTTCAGCAGCCTCATGAAGGAGTTCAATTACAGCTCTTCACCGAAACCCGCCGACGATATGATCAGCGCATACGGTAGCTCTTCGCGGTCAAGGCCAGTGCAGCAGCAGACGTCTTTGTCTCGCGCGCCGAAAGTCAATGGTGTCGTTTATAAGACGCTGGACGATATACAAGACTATGTCCTGCGCTACAAGGTCACGCAGATCACGAATGCTTTGTCGTACGAAACTGTTCAACGCTGTGTGGATGCATTAAGGAGAAACAAAGGACATGTGGGTGATGCCATAGATTGGTTAACCACGGACGAGGAGCAAGACGCACCTGGAGAGGAGGAAGAGGATCAGCTAGCTTCGACAACACCAGCCCCACAACGAGGTGTTGCTTACTCAAAGACGCAGTCGTCGCAGCCAGTGCGTAACCCAGCTCGTCCCGCGGCGAAGCAGGAGATCAGAGCGCCGGTACAAACCATTGCCGAGAAGTATGGTGGCTCGACACAAGCTATCAGGAGGCCATCGCAGATCGAAGACGAGCCGCCGAAACCCAGGAAGAGACTACAGCAAGGACGGAAGCCGCGGTCACCATCTCCAGCATCCTCACCGGTGGCACCGTCACCTGTCGCCGCACACAAAGCACCACAGCCACTACAGAGGTCGAAGAAGCAGACCGTGGTAATCTCGGACGATGATGCGTCGGACTCTGGCATTGTCGAAGATGAACCAGAAGTCGAGGAGAGCAGCAGCCACGATCAGAGGCTTCTGGAACATTTCAATACGGACTCGGTTCAAGATCTTGCAGACCTCTCCGCTCAGCCTGAAGCTACAATCCAGCTTCTCGTGAGCAATCGTCCGTTTGCGAGCCTGGACGAAGTCCGGGAGTTCTCAGTCGCTTCCGTCGAGACCAAGTCTGGCAAGAAATCGAAAGCACGGCCAATTGGCGAGAAGATTGTGGACACCTGCAGTGAGGTTTGGACTAGCTACGATGCCATCGACGAGCTGGTGAAGCAGTGCGAGGACATCTCACGTCCAATCCAAGATGCTTTGAAGGGCTGGGGCTTTGGTACTTCCGAAGCTGGGGAGCTTGAGTTGATGAACCTTGACTCGGCACACGATTCTGGGGTTGGCACTCCGGCCAGCTCCTGCCCATCAGATGATGCTGGGTCCCGCTCAACCAAAGAGAAGCGCAAAGGCCAGTTCTTGGGTCAGCCGAGTAACATGAACTCGGAGGCGACCATGAAAGACTATCAGCTAGTTGGGTTGAACTGGCTCAATCTGCTTTGGACGAAACGCATCTCCTGTATACTCGCGGACGACATGGGTCTTGGTAAGACTTGCCAGATCATCTCGTTCTTGGCCCAACTCCAGCTGGAGAAGGTGGACGGATGTGCGTTGGTCATTGTTCCAGGCTCAACACTGGAGAACTGGCTTCGAGAGTTCAAACACTTCGCGCCATCCCTAAGTGTTCAGCCTTACTACGGGTCGCAAAAGGAGAGACAGGAGCTTCAGCTTGTGATCGAAGACAACTTCGGGACCATTGATGTCGTGGTTACCACGTACGACATGGCTGTCAAGAAGGAAGACAACTACTTCTTACGCAAGCGGGTCGACCCTCTGGTGTGTATCTACGACGAGGCGCACGTCTTGCGCAACCCAAAGTCGGACCGCTATAGACAGCTCACACGCTTCAACTCTGACTTCCGTGTCTTGCTAACCGGCACACCGGTGCAAAACAACTTGCGGGAGCTGATTGCAATCCTAGCATTCATCATGCCAGAAATGTTCAGCGAGAAGAAGGATGAACTGGACTACATCTTCCAGCACAAAGCGACCACTAAAGATCCGACGGAGAATCCTGCATTGCTCTCATCACAGCGCATTGCCAAAGCACGAACCATCATCACGCCCTTCATTCTGCGCCGCAAGAAGCACCAAGTCCTCGATCTCCCAACGAAGCTTTCGCGTGTCCAGTACTGTGATATGACGGATACTCAACACAACTACTACATTGATCTGCAGGAAGATTTGCAGAAGTTCTTCCACGACAAAGCAAATGCCAGGGTTAAGGGCAGTGCGAAGCAAAGCTCAAATATCTTGATGGATCTCCGCAAGGCTGCTATGCATCCACTGCTGGCGAGACGGCTCTACGACGACAAGAAGATCGAGAAGATCACGGACCTATGCCTGCAGCACGATCAATACAAAGGCGCTCGCAGAGATCAGGTCAAGGCCCATTTGTTAGGCGAATCAGCTAATAGTGTGAAAGGAGGTGATTTCGGGCTCCATCTTGAGTTTATGGGTGTTCGCTACCTGAGCAGATTCGCACTTAAGAAGAAGCAGTGGATGGACTCTGGCAAGGTCGCAGAATTCCGCAAGCTCATCACCGGCTTCGCGGAGAATGGCGATCGTGTGCTTGTGTTCTCCCAATTCACCACCATGATGAATATCCTGGAGGCAGTTCTGGAGACCGACAACATCAAGTTCCTGCGCCTCGATGGCTCGACCGATATGCAGAACCGACAGGAGATGATCGATACCTTCTACCGCGACGAATCCATCACAGTCTTCATGCTCTCCACTCGAGCAGGTGGTGCGGGCATCAACCTGGCTGCAGCGAATAAGGTCATCATCTTCGACTCAGGCTTCAATCCGCAGGACGACATCCAGGCCGAGAACCGTGCGCATCGGGTCGGACAGACGAGGGAGGTAGAGGTGATTCGGCTGGTCACGAGGGGCACGATCGAGGAGCAGATTTATGCGCTTGGGAAGACGAAGTTGAAGCTTGATGATGGTGTGGCTGGGGAAGGGGCGACGGCGGAGGATAGTAGTAAGGCTGAGAAGGTTGGGCAGGAGATGGTGGTGGAGATGTTGAAGGGTGGGTTAAAGGATGAGCTGAAGGAGAAGGGCGAGGGGGCGAAGAAGAGCAACCGCAATGCTGATATCAAGGATATGTTCAAGGTTGGGCTCGAGTCGGCTGGGGTGAAGGTGGGCTCGAAGCAAGCGCAGTTTTGAAGATGTCTGGGCTGCATTGGAAGTGATACCGCAACGCCGACAAGGTGTAGCATATAGCATTGAAATGCAACGATCCAGTAAAACCATCACTCTCAACCTTCAGTGCAGAAAGAACACCTTCGCGTTCGAACTTTCGTGCTACCATGTAGACGACTTTTCACTTTGATCGAATCTGCAAACATGTCCATGCATAGATTTTTACATACCAACTCCCCCACTTCTCCCCCTTCCCCTCCACTCCCCTACGACTGCGTAGGCATATCAACCTTCGCCCTCGTACTCACCGCATCCTCCGCCCGCCAAAAACTCGTCACAGTCTTCTGCTGCGTATAAAATTGAATCCCCGGTTTCCCGTAGAAAGTATTCGCCCCCCCTCCCGCCACACTCTTCTTATTCCCCGTAAAGCTGAACATCGGCAATGGCACCGGGATGGGCACATTGATCCCCACCTGTCCGGCTTCGATCTCCTTTTGGAAGCGCGTGGCGGTGGCGCCAGAGGAGGTGAAGATGGCGGTGCCGTTGCCGTATTCGTTTTCGTTGATGAGCTCTATGGCTTCGTCGAGTGTGGGCACGTTGAGGCAGACGAGGACGGGGCCGAAGATCTCTTCCTTGTAGCAGGTCATGGATTTGGTTACGTTTGCTATGATTGTTGGTCCGATCTGGGGAGTATGTTAGTGGATGTTTTGGAAATGGGGTGGGGAGGATGGGGGGCTTACCCAGTTGCCATTGGGGTATTTGTCTGGTTTCTGGCCGCGGCCGTCCATCACGATTGTTGCGCCTTCTTTCTCTGCTGAGGCAATGAGGCTTTCGATCCTCTCCTTAGCTTGCGGGCTAATGACTGGGCCTAGGTCGGCGCCTTCTTCGAAGCCGCCGTTCATCTTCAGGCTCTTCGCTCGCTCCGCGATCTCGGGCGCCCAGTCTTTCGTCTCGCCGACGAAGACGAGTGTCGAGAGCGCCATGCATCGCTGCCCAGCAGCACCAAAGGCAGCGCCAGCAATCGCGTTCAAAGCGTGATTCTTATTGCAATCCGGCAATACAGCAGCGTGATTCTTCGCTCCCAAGTTCGCCTGGCACCTCTTCCCATTCTCCGAAGCGCGCTTGTAGATGTACTCACCCGCCTTGTTGCTGCCCACGAAGCTGATCGCCTTGATTTCCGGGGCATCAAGAATGAAATCAACCGCCTTGGCGGAGCCATGGATGATGTTGACGACACCAGCCGGGAACCCAGCTTTCTCCGCCAGCTCCGCAAGAATCATACAAGCACCCGGGTCCCGCTCCGACGGCTTGATGATGCAAGTGTTGCCAGTGACAGTAGCAATCGGGATCGTCCACAACGGAATCATAGCCGGGAAGTTGAACGGGCAGATCGCTGCCACCACACCGAGGGGTTCACGGTAGCTCCTCGTCTCCATATCCTTCGCAACTTCCAGCACTGAGCCGAGGATATCGGTAGTAATCCCGCAAGCGGCCTCAGCGACTTGTAGACCACGGAGGACATCGCCCTTGGCGTCCGCGAACGTCTTGCCTTGCTCAAGCGTAATGCTCGCAGCAAGTCTATCCCAGTTCTCCCGAATCAAAGCAGTGTACTTGAACATAATCTGCTGTCTCGCAAGCACACTCTGTGCCTTCCACGCCGGGAACGCTTTCTGTGCGCTGGCCGTCGCTTGCTTCATCTCCTCGTCTGTGGACTGGGGGACGCGGGTGACGAGGTTGTTGGTCGCGGGGTCGTAGAGGTCGATCCATTGCGTCGCGTTCGAGGGCACGAACTTGTTGTCAATGAAGTTGTGGGTGTCGAGGGGTTGGCTGATCTGCTCGTGGGAGGTCGGGTACTCGGTTGGCGAGGTTGCGGCGGAGGTGGTTGCGGCGAGGTGGGATGAGGTGGCGTGGATCCGCCGTCGGGCGGCCTGGTTGGCGTAGTTGGGTTGGGGGGCCATGCTGCTTCTGCAGACAATGGGTCGGCGGGTGAGGCTTTGCAGTGCTCGAGTCGAGACGGCTCGTCTGAAGGCCATTGCGGGTGGTGTGAAGGGGAGAATGTTTTACTCTCCAACATGCTAACGCTGTGAGGACAACGCTCGGAAAACAGCATCCCCGCCTGGCCTAAGCCGGGCCCCGAGGTCGCTGATGCGGCTGTATGGAGGTCACTTCGATCACGTGTTGCGAAATATATATGCTGCAAGTCCTTGTCAACGGCCTCTCGAAGTGGACAAATCGTATCTCTACCAGGTTGTAGCGGTGTGTGAAGCGCGGTATAGCAGCTCTATATGCACAATATATCTTGTAACCCATATCTCGTTGAGCCCTCGCATCGCTATGCCATATCAACATCCCCAGAACGCCCTCCCTTGAAGCCACTCCATGCCACCATATCTGTACATATGTGCCCTCATGCTCGCAGCTCTGCCCTCACAGCTCATCCCTCCCCGGCGCCCTAAACTCCCAAGCCCTCGGCCTCACCGGCTTCCCAACCCAAAAGTCATAAAGTCGATTCAGCTCCAACATCGCCACCGAACCCAACTTCCCCGGCAACGCCACCCAGCTCCTTAACACCCAGCCAAAAGCCCCAAACACAATCCCGAATTCCTGCTGGAAGGCCTCGGTGATGCTTTGGCCCTTGTGCGGAGCCGCGTATTCGTCGGTAGGGTCGTCGTCAAGCTCATCGAGATCTAGCGCGCTATCCTCGCCGAAATCAGGGAACTCATCGGAGGAGTTGTTGGTCAAGTCTGCGGATTTGGGAGTGATGGCGCTCGCCTTCGCGGCTTCGAGGGTGGCGTGTGGGTCTTTGCCTTCGAGCTCGGCGGCGATCATAGACCTGAAATCCTCAATGGCTTTGAGGGCCGAAGAGATTTTATCGAGGGTGTTGATGAGCGCAACCAACTCCGTCCTCCTCAAAATCGGTTTCTCAGCCCCAACATCCCCATTCCCGAATTCAAACAGCACTTTCAACGCCGTCCCGAACCCGTTTGTTTGTACCTTCCCCCATAACCGGCATTTATCGCAGCCCACGCAGTCCATGATCCTACTCACATTCCTGAACCGGTTGCGGAAGTCCTCTTTCAGGCTGATCCCGTCGGCGGTGTGGTCAGTGAACATGACGCTCTCATCGAAGATTTTCGGCCCGCTGGGGATGGCACCCGCGAGGGTCCGAATCATGCCCTTCGTTTTGACGTCTTGGGCTTGGTCGCTGGTGCAGAAGGTGTAGTCGTGGACGTAATCCCGCAGTTTTCCTACCGCGCGTAGGACGAAGGCGTAGTTGAAGTAGAGGTTTGAAATTCGTTCTGGGTGGCTGTGGAGCCGCTCTTTGTAGCATTGGAGGTTCGGGCCCCAGGCTCCCGTCGTTTGGTTCAGGTAGTCGAAGCACAGGTGGGTGGAGATGGCGGCGTGCATGCCGGAGATGACGCGGTAGAAGACGCGTTTCTCGAGACACTCGTCGTCCTCGGGTTCGAGGCGGTCTGAGGGGCGCTGCGCTTTCATGACTTGGCGGAAGTCCATGGCGGCTTGGGCTTGGTTTTGGGAGAAGTCTGGCGCTGGCGAAAGGAGACCAGACACTGGCTGGCTTTTCTCGGTTGTGGCTGGCCGGGAGAAGCAGTTTTCGCGGTAGATGGCGGACCAGACTTGGTGGGCGCCCTCGCCTGCGTAGCCTGTGAACCGTTCGGGGTTGTCGGCTAGGGAGACGTAGTCGCCTTTTGCGCTTGCAGATTCGTCTTCGGGAACACAGTAGTCCCGCTCGTCGCATTCGTCGTCGTATTCTACTACGCAGCTCTCTCCTACCCCCTCGCCAAGCTCTCCTAGTAACGGTCGCTGTCGTTCTTTCTGCTGCTTCCGTCCCGGGTGCTGTGCCTTCGGTCCCTCGAGCTTACTCAGTTCCTCCGCCCTCCATATCTTCGGGATATCCTCCTCACGCTCTAGAGTCGTCACCGCACATGCGATGTTCCCACATAGGCTGTTCTCATCGTCCCAGAAGGGGCACTCTTTGTTGTATAGATTCAATCGGTAGTAGGAGAAGAAGTCGGTGTTGTTCGCCAAGTTCCGCACGTAGGGATGGAGTTTGGTGTTCAGGGCGTCGAGGTCGGCGTAGGAGGCGCAGGCGTCGGAGACTTTGGCTTTGGGGTTGAGCTGCGAGACTGTCAGGAGTGGGCCTGTGGTAGGAGAAGAGAGAGAAGAAGAAGAAGGGCTTACAGCGCAGACATCCGGACTCGCATTCTCGGACGCAGGAGAAGCCTGGGCATCACATTGAATACTACCAAACAGCGAGAACCAGGCGAGGAAGAAGGCCTTAGCAGCCGACGACTTCCGCATCGTGAGGCAACGTATTGGGTCTTTAAGGCAAGATGTCAGCGCACGCCACCGTTCAGTCCCTCAAGTTGAAGCTCACATTATATCCGTCTTCAGCACCCCATCCACTCCGTCACAATCCTCCTATTGACCCTCCGAAACGTCCTGGTGTTCGAACAGGAAGTGGCTTGCATGCAGAGCGAAATCAGACAAAGAATGGTCCTCGGATACGAAAATAACAAAGGACCGTAACTCTGGAAGACCAGATGGTGGGAAAGGGTATGTACAGTCGAAGGAAGAGGACAGTTGGAGATTAGTGAAGGAGTCTGTCAGCAACTTTCTGATCGTCCATCCACTCCACTCCATCTGACTTCAGGGCAACGTGGCGTCTGCAGATGCGCATTTAGATTTTGGAAAGCTCTGACGCTTCGGGAGGCGCAGCAGTTTCGCCGTTTTGGCCGTTGGCCGCCAAGGTCCATGTGATATGAGCAGAGCAGAGGAATAATCACAAAGTCGTGAGAGTGTACAATTATTATAGCATATAAACCACACTCCGTCGTAGCCCCCCCCTACTTCCACACCATCCACTTCGGCTTCTTCTTCCCTGTCCCTGCCCCATCCCCATCCTCAGCATACCCACCATTCCCATTAGCCCCGTCATCACCAATCCCAAAAAACCTCTCCGCCTTACTCATTCGCCTCCGCTGCTGGGGCGGTCTATCGTCAAACTCCCCCTCCGAACCCGTAAAACTGCCCTCACTAAGCTCATCCTGGCCCCTCCCGTACGGTCCGGGGACTTGCTGCTGGCTGTGCTTCTGCGATACCGGCGCCGAGGCGCGGCGGGATTGCTGCTGCTGCGAGAACTGAGCAGGTTGTTGGGTGGGGTGGGGGTAGTTGTTCGACGGCGGTTGTTGCTGGGCGCTCACGCCTCTCGCTCCGCTTGCTGTGCTCTGACCCAGGGGAGGGGAGCCAAGGTTGTAGCCTTGTTTATACGCCCCACCCGTCCTCTGCGGCGCGTCGAGAGACTGTCGCGGAGCAGGGGCGGCATCGTAAGGTCCATCTGCGCCATACCCTCTCGACTGCGTCGGTGGTTGCGCCGCAGCGCCGGCGATAGCGCCGCGACTTGGCGGCGGTGTGACGGTGTCACCACCGTCACTCCATTCTCCGTCGTCATCCTCATGCTGAGGCCCCTTCTTCGACTTTCCACGGAAGCGGTCCATGAAAACCCCACTCTTCTCCTTGAAAGGTGCCGTATTCCTGTCGCCGGGTCCTTCGTACCAGAGGGCTGGAACGAGGAGACGGTAGCTTTGCGTCGCGCCACTTGGATCGTGCTGATCGACTTCCATATTCAAACTGACGTCCAACCCGCCCTCGAGGTTGACATGCCCAGCAGCTCTTCCATCACCACCCTCCTCCTCATCATCCGGCGCCCCGCCCCTCGCAGCAGCGCGCTTAATCTCCTTCTCGCTAAAATTCGTAGCACGCCGATGGAACATATCAATCGGCCTCTGCGGAGCAGCCCCACCTTCCTCCCCATCCATACTTCCTCTCCCTCCAGCCGGTAGCCCGCTCAGACTATTACTCCGCCCCATCTCCGGCCTCGAGCCCGCGAGAGCAGGAGGCGGGTTCTTACTCTTGCCCGACCCGGACAACCTCCTCACAAGCCGTCCCGGCGCCCCAGTAAAACTCATCGCCCGAGTCATGCTCCCAGGCGGGAACCTGCGATCCCGATCCCCTTCCTCAAACCCACCGTCCTGCTGCCCAAACCCACCCCCAGGCGTGCCGGGCACACTCCTCTCTGGCTCCGGGGACCCCGGCGGCGTATCGCCAGGTTGGAACTGCCTGATCGTGCAATAGTTCCTTCGCGGAAGGAGACACTTGTTGTTCCGCTTGCTTCCGTCGACATCAACCTCAAACATCGGAATCATATCCTCATCCGTCTCGTGATCGAGATGATGCACCTTATTCCGCTTGTTCAGCACATCGGCCATCACGACGGGCGGCGGCGTGTTGACGATCGCGGAGGAGACGACGTTGGGCATGTACCTGTGGTCTCTGTCTTTCGGCACACCCAGCTTGCGGGGGGTGTAGAATTGGCCTACGGCGCCGAGATGGACGTCGCCGCCGAGGATGGTGACGCGGACGCTTTTCTCTGCTGCAAGCTCCTGAAGCTCCTGGATGAACCAGTTTCGTTCGGCTTTGTGATGCTTGGCGGTCCAGTGGTCGTCCAAGTCATCCAGGATCTCGACGCCGCCGTCGAATTTGTTGACGAAGCCGCCGAGCATTCCGATCCGGCCCATCGCTTTAATCGGGTCCATGGCGCGGGACGTGAGGATGTTCTCGAGGAAGTTGAGGCGCGGGTACGCGATCGGGACGCCGAGGAGGACAAGCAGGTGCTTCGTCTCGCCCTTTCGGATTTCGGTGCGCGCGCGGTCGAAGAGGATGTCGTAGCTCTGCTGACTGAGGATTTCATCGCGCATGCGCTCGGTGCGGCAATCGATGCCGAGGAGGGATAGGCCGCGGCCGAGGGAGAGGAAGACGCTGCGCGACAGTTCGTTGATGTAGGGGCCAGGGCTCGCGCCGAGGACCCAACTGGGCTCTTCTTTCGTTGTTTCGGCGACGAGGGATTGGTGCTGGAACAGCATGTAGTACTTGAACGCCACTGCGCCGACTCCGGTAAACACAGGCGTGCTCATGAAGTGGTGCGGATAGCTCCCAAAGCCATCGATGATGTCGTGGTCGTCCCACATATTTACCATCGGCACTTGACTTGCTGCCATGGCGAACAGGCCTTGCGAGAACCACATGCTGTAGCGGTTGAAGTAGAAGCTCTCTAGCTCCTCTTGCATCTCCACCGAGAAGGGCTCGTGGTGCTTGTGCTCCGGGTTCTTGCTTTGCAGCCACTCCCGGAAGAGCGTGGTATCGCGCATAGCGGCATCGTTGTAGATCTGGTCGCCACCGCCAATCATAACGTGGAATGGCCGACTTTGGTGGCGGTTCAGGACGTCGCGCCATAGCGGATCGGGGCCAGAGAACTTGTTCGGATCAACGCTGAGCGAAAAGCCGTTGCAGGAGTGGAACATGACATTCATGCTCTCGCCACGTGCAGGGACCCAGAAGCCGAGCGCTGGACCGCGATTGATGCGGTACCCGACGCGGTGTGGTGTAGTGCCCAGCTCGACTTCGAGACTCCAGCGCCAAAAGGTGAAGCCGCGCTCGGTATGTAGACGAACTGCTCCGACTTCTCTGTACCGTCCGGCCTTTTCGCCATCTCGGCCACGAATTCGAGACTTGTCCTGGAAGGTGATATGCGGGCTCTGTCGGTCGCCTTGACCATTAGAGAATTGTGGTCCCAGCATCGGTGCACGTGTCGCAGCGTACAAACCCGAGTTGTTCTCCTCCTTACTCAGATCCACATCGCCTTCCAGATCGTGCACAGGCCGCACATACAACGGCCTGCCTGTGCGAGAAATCTTTACCTGTCCAGCCAGCGGATCCTCATCTTCCGGAGCGACTTCCACCGCGTGCTGCGAAGGCGGCGTATGCAGCTCTGCCGGCTGTGCGAACAGACGTAGGGTAGGGATGGAGCTGTACTCGCTCTGCTCATCTTCGGTAACGACCATCACGCTGCCGCGCCAGATCTCGCGCTCACCACGTCCGCTCGAGGAGGCCTCCTTCCTGAGACCAGTATAGCGGAGCAGTGGTCCGCACCTCAGGAAGAGTGGGGGGCGGAAAGACTTGGATTCCTCTTCGAAGGGACCATCGTACTGCGCGCCTGCGACACCACCAGAGCTGGTGCGGCGGCCCTTTGCATCATCTCTGCCGGAGTCCCGCTCGAAGTACAGATCTCCAGCAGTAAGGCGCACAGCTTGCCCACCTCTCCAGTCCTCGAGTGGTCTATCTTTCACGTAGCCTCTGCCCTTCTCTCCGTCGTGGTGGAACATCCCGCCAAAGCGATGATGCTTCTGCTGGGGATCTGTACCCTCCGTCAGGCGCTCGTTGTTGAAGCCCACTTGGTCTCTCGCCTGCTGCCCTGCGGCTGTTTGAGGGGGGATTGAGTATCCAACTGGAGTATCTGGTCCAGTGGCCACTCTGGCGCGTGGGATCGGGTCAGGGTCCCGAGAAGCTGGCGGGATCTCTTCGTCTTTGCTGCCCATGCGCATGGTCTGCAGACCCTGCTTGTTATGCACTGGGTCTGTCAACCCCCTCGATTGTTGAGTCTGTTGGGTAGGGTACTGCTGCTGAGGCTGCGACTGGTCGGTTGACCTTCGTTCGTCACCGGTCTTCCACGATGCCGGATACGGCTTCTGCAACTTCCTGCTCCCACTCCTGCCCAGGCTCGCGCTGTTGCCAGTTGTAGATGTCGGTGACAGAGGCTCGCCACTATCAATACTCCTTCGATTGTCGTACGCCGCTTTGCCTCGATCAGGGTCTCCGGATCCGTACGCTGCAGCACCGCCCGCCGCTCCAGCAACTGCAGCAGCGGCGCCGACGAAGCCTGCATCGCGCAGTCGACGTTTGTATTTGCCGCTAGCAGTACGAGTCAAATCGTCTTGGCCTGCAGTGTTTGGCGAGGATGGGACAGGGTTGCTGATGCTCCTGCTCCCTCCATCTCGACTAGAGCGACTGGCGTTGTGCGGATAGCCTGCTACATTGATGCTCGTAGGAGCTTCTGGGGCATGATGATAGGGCTGTGCTTCGCGTGCTACTCGTGCCGCGGCGCCTGGTTGTGGATACGCAACGCCCAGACTACGAGGAGCTTCGGGAGCGCGGTGGTATGGTCGTGGATTGGACGCGATCGGAGGCTGTTGCTGACGAACAGAACTCTGACGTTCTGGCCCACCTCCAGAGATCCCTCGACTCCTAGTCTCGTTGCGTAACGCATCGCTGGCTTGCCGGAAGCGTATGGCACCATTGTCCGGCGGAAGAGCCTTCGGTGCTCCAGCAGTGACCTGTCGGGAGTTCCTATCGCTGCTGCAATTCTCGCTCGATCGTCTACTGCCATCACTCACAACCCTGCCTTTTTCGCTACGCAGCGTGTGAGACCTCGATGGAACACCGCCTTCGCCTTTATTCACGCTTCGCTGGCGAGCGACGTTCTCCAGCTGCTCAATCCTTGCCCTTTTCTCCAGTTTGCTCACGTGGTCGATTTGTCCTTCCAGCTTCTGGAGCGGGCTCTTATCTGTCACGCTCGGCCTCCGCGCCTGGGTCTCTGCACCCCCAGCACGTGCAGGTCTCGGTTTCGAGGTTGTTCCAGGCTCCGGACTCCAAGCCGTCCCTCTTACATTCTCCGGCACAGCATTCGGGTCCACGCTCAAGGCCGGCTTCTCTGCAGCACCGCCCAGCTGTCGCGTCTTCGGGATGGGCGCATCTGGCGAGTGTACGTGGACTGCATGGCCACTCCTTGCGAAGTCGTCGGCTCCACTGTCTCCGCTGTAGGCGTGTAGACTCGCGGCGATCTTGGAGTGAGTCGCGAGGGCCAAGTCCTTGGTGCGATTATGGTCGAGGACACTGCCTGCACCGGAGACTTTGTTTTGAGTTGCAGCGAGGTAGGCGTTGGTGAGTGTTGGGTTCCCAGTGCGATCGGAGAAGCTGCGACGAGGCTTATCGGCGTTGCTTGAAGGTTGGTAGTATTGGTACGGTCCACTTGATTGGCCTTGAGGTGGAGCTTGTTTCTCAAAGTAGCCGGTGTTTGTGTTCTGCTGCCAGAGGCCGGATTGGCGGCGGTTCGAAGGGTCGGAGGTCGAGGCCATTGTAGGTCAGCTATTGCATGGTATACAGAGTGGTGGTCGTAAGCTGTTTCGTGGGTCTCATCGAGTCAATGCTGTTCGTCAATCGTTACAGTGGTCAAGTACCAAAAGCTACAATGGCTACAACGAGCATAAACGCGACAAGAAAGGAAGACGGGCGAGAAGTGAGACGGATTTGTTGGTATGTAGTGTGAGAGATGGCTGGCTGTCGAGGATGCATTCAAGATTCCGAGCACTCGAGGGCTGGGAAGGAGGAACTATTCTAGTGCCATGCGCCTGACCACTCCATCTCCCGCTCGTGCATCTACAGGCCTGTGCAGGATCGAGTACGTCAAGCTACAGCGTCGATGCTGCGAACAAAGAAACGGCGTGTGAGAGCTCTCGATGCCGATCCGGAAGTCGATTTAGCTTCAGATCCGACGATGCTTCAGGACACCCGGGTAATAATGCGCCGTACCACCCCACACCACACCACACCACACCACGCCACACCACACTCTGCATGCAACATATACCCGCACATTAATCGGACTATGATCACGTGTGGACAATGACAGTAGACGAAGAACAAGGAATACCTCGCTGTGCTCGTGACGGATCGCAAAGGAGAGGCCACGACTGCCTACGACTGTTGAGAAGAGCAGAGAGGACAAGATGAGGGTGCGCTGGGTGTCTGGTCTGCTGGCCTTACCTGTGCTGCTAGAGACATGTTATGCGAAACGAGACTACGATGCACACGACTACTACGCCGTCCACCTCCAACCAGGGGTCAGCCCCGACTCCGTCTCCTCCCAACTGGGCTTACAGTATGAAGGGCCCCTCGGAGAACTGGAGGACCACTACATCTTCCGCGCTCTCGAGCGCCAACACGAATACGACCACATCACCACCGCCATATCGGACCTTAAGCGACGAAGACGGAAACGAGACGTTGGCTCCCAACTCCCTCACATCCTCGACAGTGTTCTCCTATCACAGAAGCAAGAACTACACAAGCGCTTCCCTCTCGTCAAGCGCGGACCTCTCGCCATTCCTACACCTGCATCCCCAGCACCCGTACCACGGCAAAGTTACGCTTCCATCGACGAGGCGGTCCAAAGTGGTATCGATCTAGCCAAGAATTTGAATATCGCAGACCCAATCTTTCAAGAGCAATGGCATCTCAACAACTACCTCCAACTTGGGCACGACATCAATGTCACAGGACTATGGGCACAAAACATCACCGGCCACGGCAGCACCGTTTGCATCGTCGATGATGGACTAGACATGGACTCGGATGACTTGAAGCCGAACTACTTCGCCGCGGGCAGCTGGGACTTCAACGACGTCGGGCCGGACCCCAGACCCCGCCTCTCAGACGATAGACACGGAACGCGCTGTGCGGGAGAAGTCTCTGCAGCGAGGAACGATGTCTGTGGTGTTGGTGTTGCCTACGACTCGAGGATTGCGGGAGTAAGGATTCTTAGCAAGTTGATCTCCAACGCCGACGAAGCGGTAGCGTTGAACTACGCCTATCAAGAAACGGATATTTACTCGTGCTCCTGGGGCCCGCCAGACAATGGCCAAAGTATGGAGGCGCCTGATATTCTGATTGCGCGTGCTATGGTCAACGGCGTGCAGAAGGGTCGGGGCGGGAAGGGATCCATCTTCGTGTTCGCGATCGGGAATGGCGCGGCGGTGGACGACAACTGCAACTTCGACGGGTACACCAACTCCATCTATTCCGTCTCCGTAGGCGGCATCGACAGGAAGGGGCTGCACCCTTATTACTCCGAGAAATGTTCCGCACAGCTTGTGGTGACCTACTCCTCCGGCTCTGGCGATGCGATCCATACCACGGACGTCGGCCAAGACAAGTGCTACTCGAACCACGGCGGCACTTCCGCGGCTGGGCCATTGGTGGCAGGAATCTATGCTCTGGCGTTGCAGGTGAACCCCAAACTCACATGGCGCGATATCCAGTACCTCACCATCCTCTCCGCCGTAAAGATCGAGCAGCCATCCGACTGGGCGATGAACAAGGCCGTAGGCAAAGAGTTCTCGCATCAATTTGGCTACGGCAAAGCGGACGCCTGGGCGCTGGTGGATATGGCGAAGCACTGGACGAATGTCAAACCACAGGCTTGGTACTTTGGCCCGTGGTTGCATGTTAAGCACGCCATTCCACAGGGCGAGAAGGGACTAGCTTCCCACTTCGAGGTCACAAAGGACATGCTGAGAGACGCCAATCTGGAGCGCTTGGAGCACGTCACAGTCACCATGAATGTCAACCACACTCGCCGCGGCGACCTGAGCGTCGAGCTCAAGTCACCTTCCGGCATGATCAGCCACATCGCCACCCATCGCCGAAGCGACGAAGCGCCTGAAGGTTACGACGACTGGACCTTCATGTCCGTCGCGCATTGGGGCGAGTCAGGAGTCGGGAAGTGGACGGTAGTAGTCAAGGACACGAACGTCAACGAGCACAAAGGTATCTTCACGGATTGGAGGATCAAACTCTACGGCGAAGCGCGCGACGCGAAGAAAGCCACCGTACTGCCTTTGCCAAAAAAACACGATGACGACGACCACGACGTCGTAGAAACCGAGACCGCGTCCGCGCACACCACGACCGTCGCCGTACCGACTGAAACCGGCAACCCGCCTGGAAACCCGGACGACCATCACCACCGTCCCGTCAATAGCAAGATCAGCACCACCAAACCCTCCAACGCACAACCAACCTCAGCTCTCGAAACCCCGACCGAAGACGCAGTCACCTCGCCCACTCCCACTGGTGAGGCAGACAAGGATTCCAACTTCCTCCCCCGCCCCTTCCCAACGTTCGGCGCCTCCAAGCGCACCCAAATCTGGATCTACGGCGCCCTCGCCCTCATCTTAGCTTTCCTCGCGGGATTGGGAGGGTGGTGGTACTGGATGCGGAGGAAGAAGCGGTGGATGGAGCGCGATGACTATGGCTTTGAGATGGTTGATCGGGACGACGATGATGAGGGCGCTCCACTCGCAAATGGCTTCGCCGCCGATAAAGCGAGAGGAGGCAAAGGGAGAAAGAAGAGGGCGGGGGAGCTGTATGATGCTTTTGCGGAGGGGAGTGAGGATGAGGAAGGGGTTTTTGGGTTGGGGAGTGAGGATGAGAGTGAGGATGAGCATAGCGGTGGGGCGGCGGGGAGGTATAGGGACGAGGAGCCGTTTAGGGAGGGGGTGGATGTTAGATGATAAGGGGGAGTGTTTGGTATGGCGGGTGCATTGGCATGGTTGGGCATGGTTGTGGCGTTCTTGGTTTGTGAAAGTTGTGTATGACGGTATCAGTCGAAGATGTGCAATATGCCTAGGTTAGGAGCATTTACTACGCTGTGACCGTTCCCTTGGACTCTCTCAACAAGATTCGTCAATTTTCACATGCTCGCCGAAGCCGGTTCTTCTTGCGCGGCGCTAGACCCGATTTTGACCACTCGCACGTGCCCATGTCACGGGGCGAAACCGCGGCATGTTTACCCGCGCCGATCTTCCAAGTCAACAACGTTTCTCTCTCACCACGCAGCATACTGTTACCTCGTCTCCCCGCCCACCTGGTTACGGATAGCACGGAAGACAACAGAAGACGATTTACTGCATACCACACGATCCTCTGACACAACAACAACGAATCACCGCGCGTGTTGAAACGTGCAGCGGCTTCCCACTTTTTACCCCTCCTGTTCTGTTCGCGTGGAAAGACGGGAAAGCACGACTGGCGAGGAGGACAACAATACGATCGCGGACAAACGCATCATCGTGTGACTGATCGGCTACGGTGACAGGGAAACTACACGTGGCGAGAGCGATATCAACAACACCTTCGATTCACCCCGCCAGCCCACCACCTCCCCACACCTTCCACCAACAACCCGGAGGCTTGCACACTCGCAGGCTCGTAGGCTCACACGGTCGCCGGCTCGCCCGCCATGACGGCCTCCATGGACATCGACTTCACGCGCCGCAACAAGAAACCCCGCCTCCTCACCGACCCCGAACGCGAGAAGCTGGAGGAGTATTTGGATAATATACACTACTCTTCACGGTATGCACGTCCAACCTCCCACCAACCCGCTCCCTCCTCTATAACACCACCGCACCCCTCTCCTTTCTCTCACTGGCCCGTTTGCTACCTCTCCGCCCTTTTTACTAACGTACGAGACCCACAGCTACTCCGACGACCACTTCGAATACCGCCACGTCCAGCTCCCCAAGACCATGCTCAAAGCCATTCCCAAAGAGTACTTCGACGGGTCCCGCGGCACGCTGAAGCTGCTGTGGGAAGACGAGTGGAGGGGGTTGGGCATCACGCAGAGTCTGGGGTGGGAGCATTATGAGGTGCATGAGCCGGAGCCGCATATTCTGTTGTTCAAGTGAGTATGATAAGATTTGGACAGACATAAAGGGAATGGTATGCTAACAACATGGATGTAGGAGGCCAATCAACTACCAAGCGCCGGTGCACTGAGTGAAGAACGGGGATGGACGAACTATGAATCGAGGCTGGCGGAATGAAGGCTGCTCTGGGAATACGTGGTGCTTTGACGAACGCGCAATGCGACACTTTTGGCCGACATTGGGTGACACTGGCTACAGCACGGGAACAAGTCGATGCATTTACGCGGAGTCAAACAAGGCCACGGAGGCTTCGGAAGGTGACGAGGAAACGTCTGAAAGCGCGTTCAAGCGATTTAGCGGGTGCGAATACAAATGCAAATGACGAGTCTATCATGCAGAGCAGTTCCACTACCCTGCGCTGTCGTGCACATGTCCATCCACCACTGTACTCGGCTTTAATTGCCTCGTTCTGAACTATTGAAGTGTACCTCGAGGATGCTTCAAAAGGCCATCCGTTGTGCTAGCCATCTCATCGATCTATTCTCAAGGTCCGTAGCTTTGTCGAGTTCAACAATAACGAGCACAAAGTCGAGTCTTGAGGAGAAGAGTAAATGCAGCTGTTGTTGTATAGATTCGACTCTGCGGCTCTCGGCAAAGAGCTTTGACCACTCCAGCTTTTCTGCCTCGAAGCTCAACTTCAAACCTTCACAGTTGACCGCAGTGACCAGTGACTGCACGACTGCCATTGTCCATCGACATCACACTCATTGACGACACCACACGACGGTGATGAGCAGCTATCCAACCAGAGGTAGCTAACAGCAGCATCTAACCCAACAGGGGCGGTACTAACCCCTGCAGCAGAGAACGGGCGGCTTGGATCTTCACGCGACAACGTAAGAATCTGAACGCAAACACACGACATCAGCAAGCATGTCTGACAGGAGACTGCAGTCTTCGCGCGATGACCGCCGCCGAGACCGTGATGGAGACAGAGGAGGCAGGGAGCGGAGACGCTCGCGCTCGCCGGAACCCACCATGCCTGTACGTCCAAAGCCAGACAACCCATTTGGGCCCTATATCAAGCCAGGTCATGAGCCAACACAACAGCAGCAGGCGTCGTTGCAACGCAACCGCCGAGAGCACGGTGAGTCCGATTCCTATTCCTCTAGCCGTAATTACAGAGAGCGTGAGCGTGAGGGACGTTATGGGGGCGACGGAGGTGGGCGTGGGGGCGGGGATAGGAGAGATAGGGACTGGGATAGAGACCGTGATCGTGGATCTGCACGGAGAGATGCAAGACGCGACGACGATGGTCGTAGGCGTGATAACCGCAGGGACCGCGATCTGTTCGACGACCGCAGGAGACCACGCGATGATAGAGACCGACGCGACGTCAACACCGACCGTGCTCGCGACCGAGACGACATGCAACAGATGGAGCGCCAGACTGTCAAGAAGGAAGGGTCGCCAGAACGCAAGGCGAAAGAGCCGACACCAGATCTCACGGATATCGTGTCGATCTTGCAGAAGAAGCGTAGGATGACGCAGTGGGACATCAAGCCGCCAGGATACGAGAACGTCACTGCAGAGCAGGCCAAGCTGTCGGGCATGTTCCCACTACCGGGTGCTCCGAGGCAGCAGCCAATGGACGCAACAAGACTCAAGGCATTCATGGACCAGCCAGGTGGCTCGGCGAACGGCGCCGCACTCAAGCCATCCACCGCACGCCAGTCCAAGCGCCTCTTTGTCTACCAACTCTCAGGCTCTGCTACAGACGACAGTGTCACCGACTTCTTCAACTTGCAGCTCAACGGCCTCAACGTCACCCGCGGTGTCGACCCATGCATCTCCGCTCAAATCAGCAAAGACCGCAGCTACGCCCTGCTCGAGTTCAAGACACCAGAGGATGCCACCAACGCCCTCGCCCTCGACGGTATCAGCATGGAGCCGGATGCGATGGACACTAGTGGTGGTCTGGCGGGCGGCCTTCAACAAGGTCTGCAGATCAAGCGACCGAAAGACTACATCACGCCTGTTGTGACCGACGAGGCCGAGAATATGGCCGGAGTCCTCTCGACTACTGTCCCAGACAGCCAATACAAGATCTCAATCACCAACATCCCGGCATACATCGAAGAAGCGCAGGTGCAGGAGCTTCTGGTCTCTTTCGGAGAGCTCAAGCACTTTGTCCTCGTCACAGACACCTCGTCCGGCCAGAGCCGCGGCATTGCCTTCTGCGAGTACACCGAGTCCGACCCCACTACCGACGTTGCCGTCGAGAGCCTCAACGGCATGGAGCTTGGCGACAGCGTTCTGAAGGTCCAGCGCGCAAGTGTCGGCATCCAACAGATGAGCGGCGAAATGAGCGTCAATGCCATGAGCATGATGGCGGGTACCACGAACACCAACACGGAGACTAGCAGGGTTTTGTGCTTGATGAACATGATCACGACCGAAGAGTTGATGAATGAGCTCGATGCGGATGGTACGGTGTCCCCATACCCCACATGCTGGTCTGCGAATGGCTTACTGACTCTTGAAACAGAGATCCTCGAAGATGTGCAAGAAGAGTGCGCGAAGTATGGACCAGTCGTTGAGGTCAAGATGCCTCGTCCTACGGGCGGCAGCAGGCAGAACAACGGCATCGGCAAGATCTACGTCAAGTACGAGAAGGCAGAGTCGGCGATGAAGGCTCTCGCTGCCCTCGCTGGAAGGAAGTTCGCGGACCGCACGGTCGTCGTCACAGTGTTCGGAGAGGAGTACTTTGATGTAAACGCTTGGTAGACAAGCTGAGCATGAAGATGGGGAGGAAGAGAGAACGGTTGATGCTGGTGAGTCTCGGAAAGCAAGAATGCGGTGGAAGAATGTGTGTGCGTGCGCGTGCTTGCTTGCTCATGGTCCGAATTGGACTGAAAGCACTATCATCAAAGGAGGCCGCAATGCTTGCTTCTGCATTGACTGCGTAAAAGCGGGCAAGGACTTCTGACGGGCGGCGGGCTACATGCTTGCTGCTGGGAGGTCTATGCATTGAGGGAGCACGCTTGGGCTGCGAAGGGTGTTCTACGTGTACCATAGCATCGAGGAACCTTGTGGTTCTTTGTTCGACAATCAAAAAAGCAGTCTCATGCATCCACATGTGAAATTAAAATGTGACTATCACGTGCTCGCTTAGTGGTCGTTCACCAGCGCGGAGAAAAAAGGCGCTAGCGAAGCTCGAAATCTGAACACCTGGCTCTTGGCTGTGACATTCTGCCGGTGGAGACATAAATCTTCCCAATTGCTTTCAAACTCTCCCGTCTTGGAGAATCATCTTGAGGTTACTATCCTTGTTCTTCTTGTTGCTTCACCTGACGAACATTGGCAATCATGCGTGCCGCCAGTCTCCTAGCCCTTGGCTGTTATGCAGCCATTGCGAGCGCCGATGTCTCTGACAGCGTAGAGTCCGTTGCTACTGAGGCGACGAGCTCGGTGGAGAGTGTGGTGGGGTCTGTGACTTCGTCTGCTGTTGACAAGCCCACCTTCACAGTACGTGCAGTGCGATCCGAACGGCGCTGAAGCTTTGCTAACATTGCAACAGCCTACCACAATCAAGGCCCCCTTCTTCGAGCAATTTACAGACAGCCTTGATTCCTCGAGATGGAAGGCGTCCCACGCCAAGAAGGAGAACACAGATGAGGAATGGCAGTTCGTCGGCACCTGGGCCGTCGAGGAGCCCACTGTCCTGCGAGGCATTGACGGCGACAAGGGTCTTGTTCTCAAGGACAAGGCTGCTCACCACGCCATCTCCGCCAAGTTCGACAAGCCCATCTCCAACAAGGGCGAGACACTTGTTGTGCAGTACGAGGTCAAGCTCCAGGGCGGCCTCGAGTGCGGTGGAGCGTATATGAAGCTCCTCCAGGACAACAAGAAGCTCCAGTCCGATGAGTTCTCGAACGCATCGCCATACATCATCATGTTCGGTCCCGACAAGTGCGGCTCTACCAACAAGGTCCATTTCATCTTCCGCCACAAGAACCCCAAGACTGGCGAGTACGAGGAGAAGCACTTGAAGAGCCCACCGTCCGCTCGTATCACCAAGCAGACTACCCTCTACACCCTCATCGTCCGCCCAGATCAGACCTTTGAGATCAAGATTGACGGCGAATCGTCCAAGAACGGCACTCTCCTCGAAGACTTCAGCCCATCTGTCAACCCTGAGAAGGAGATTGATGACCCCAAGGACTTCAAGCCAGAGGACTGGATAGACACGCCTTCCATGGCTGACCCCGAAGCCACCAAGCCAGAGGACTGGAATGAGGATGCGGAGTACGAGATCGTCGACGAGGCCGCCGAGAAGCCAGCCGACTGGCTTGAAAACGAGCCAACCATGGTTCCTGACCCAGAGGCCGAGAAGCCCGAGGACTGGGATGATGAGGAGGATGGCGACTGGGTCGCACCAATGGTGCCAAACCCCAAGTGCGACGACGTCTCCGGATGTGGTCCATGGGAGAAGCCAATGATGAAGAACCCAGAGTACAAGGGCAAGTGGACCGCTCCTATGATCGACAACCCGCTATACAAGGGTCCATGGGCACCAGCCAAGATCGCCAACCCAGACTACTACGAGGACAAGAGCCCGGCCAACTTTGAGCCTATGGGCGCTGTGAGTAGCAATGGTTGATTGTAAGCTGTCATAAATGCTAATGAGATTCTCAGATTGGCTTCGAGCTCTGGACAATGCAAAACGACATCCTCTTCGACAACATCTACATCGGCCACTCCGAGAAGGACGCCGCGTCCATCCAGAAGGACACATTCGACATCAAGAAGGCATCTGAGAAGGCTGTTGAAGACGCCGAAAAGCCAAAGAAGGAAGACAGCCCAGCATCTCCCAACGACCTCAACTTTATGGATGACCCGGTCCTCTACGTAAAGGAGAAGGTCAACCTGTTCATCGAGATTGCCAAGCGCGACCCAATCGAGGCCGTCAAGTTCGTCCCTGAAGTCGCTGGCGGTCTCGCTATCGGCGTTGTCACCATCCTCGCACTCCTCATCGGCGCCATTGGCGGCGGTGCGGCGGCTGCACCTAGCAAGGAGCAGGTCAAGGCCAAGGCGCAGCAGGGCAAGGATCAAGCACAAAAGACCAAGGACCAGGTCGTGGACGCCGTCACCTCAGGCGCCGACAAGGCGAAGGAGGAGATCAACAAGCGGAGCACGAGGAGTAACCAGTAATTGCTGTGTCGTCGTGGCTGTAGGGGGCGAGAGGTGGCTTATGCATTACACATGAGAGAGATGCGGTGCGTAGAACTTATCTATAGGGGTGATGGAGGTGTTGATCTGCTGTTGACTGCTAGTGTACCGTACTGCAAGCGAGTAAAATGATCATTTGGTGTGGAAATGAAGAGCTACAAGCTTCGCCTCGTCTTGTCTCACTCTCCCTCCGGCTGTGCCTCCCCAGATCGAGCTCTGGAGAGACACGAGGCACACCTCACGATCACAAGGCTTTCATTGATCTATAGAGCTGCACAGGTAAAGTAGTCAGCAGGATGCCGTTATCGGCGGCGCGTGTTTAGGATCGACATAAACTCCCGTCCATATGCCTTCACAAGCTCCCTCAAACGAAACTTTGCCGCTGAATGCAGGTGCGAATTATGGCTCGCAAACGCCTTCGCACCAGCACGCTGGAACCACACGAATCGCGAGAACACGTTACACCCGTCTTCTGGAAACAAACGGCGCCTGCTCCGCAGAGAGGGGTTCGTTCAAGAGGGAGAGCTTACCTATCGACGTCTTACCTGCTGCCACGACGCCTGAAGCCTTACGCCTGACTCCTGACCTTTCCACAGGCTGAGCGGCACCGCCTTCTGCAACAAGGTTGGAAGGCCACGGTGACTGATATCCATTGTGAAAATTCACGAGTTGTTTCGACGTCTCGACATACTACTGACTTTTACTGGGATCTCTTTTCACTTTTACGGCGTTTACACTTGATCGGAAGGACTACGACTGACTGAAATCGGACAAGATGCTTTCGATGAATGCGGGTATACTCTCGCCTTTCGCGAACGGGTATGGGCTTCAGAAGTTCGGCTTGGCCGCCCATGAGAAGGGGCTTGAGGTGGCCACTGAGGAGAAATCCGACATCATGTCTGTTGAGGAGATTCAGGCCATCATTGATGCGACGTCTAAGGCGGCCGCCGACGAGAAGCTGGAAGTGATCCCTGATGCCGTCGTGAAGGGTGGTGCAGACAGTGTGATGGAAGATGCACCTCCTGTCGACGAGCAGGGCGAAACGCCATTCCCGTGGGACCGTTTAGCAAACGAACTGAAAGACAGTATCTACGATCATGTCCGTGGCGAGACGCAAAGCATCGCCCTGGAACCACCAGCATGCGATGACAAGGAACTCGAGCACCTTGAAGGCCCCGAACGACCCGATCTGGCGGTGGACGATCCGCCTGAAGGTACTTCTACACGACAGCTATACCCACGCGCTGTCGTCCGCAACAAGCCGAACGTCAACCTCCTTCGCGTCAACAAGGAGACGAAGGAAGCCTACCAAGCCCGTGCCGACAAACAAGTGGAGCTCGTCATCATCGACCATGACCAGTACACGTTCAATCGCTTCTCACTCCCATCATACGCGACCATCATCAAGACCCTCGAGCTCCACCTGATCCTCTTCTGCCACGTCTGCGCAGGAGCTACCCATCTCAACCAATACGGCTGCCACGCCGTCGCAGAATGCGGCCGTCACCTCAAATGGATCGAACACCTTTTGACACAGATGTCACTGCTCCGCCACTTCTCCGTCTTCGTCCACATCTGCTACGATCGCTTCACTCTGGGCGGCAAGGACAGAACGCCTTGCGAGGCTTTCGTGCTGCCAATGCTGCAGGGGCTACAAGAGCGGGAACCGCTGAAGCATCTTGTGGTTTACCAGTGCGAATTTTCGAAGCTGCAGGCGCAGAGTCTCGATGGACCGAAGGACATGCTGTATGAGTGGGAGAACGGCGAGGTCAAGATGATTAAGGAGCCAGAGAAGGAGGAGGAGGAGGAGGATGAGGATGAGGAGGAAGAGGAAGTTGCGGGCCCATCGAGTTCGGACAATGAGCCCATGGAAGACGAGAGTCAGGATCCTCGTGCCAACTTCTGAGCGCATGTCGAGAATGGGGAGGTCGGGGAGGTATGGCGTTACTGGACAATCGGAGTTTTTGATCGCGGTGGACCACAAGTCCCCATCGGGGTACCTAGATAGTGTGCTGATGGATGCGTGTGGTTAATACGGATACCCTGCTTTCTAGTTGAGGGATATGTTCGTTTCGACCCTGCCTGGCTACAGACTGTTGTCTGAGCTTCCATAATCGCAGAATCACCTGCTCAACGGTAGTTCGAGGAATACCGTGCCCTCTAGTGGAGTAGCATAGTACGCACCAATCTCCACAAACCCAAGACTGCTGTACAGCTTCAAGGCAGCGTTCATGGTCGGCAGCGTATCCAACCGCATTGCTTGATAGCCCAGCCGTCCCGCTTCCGCGATCACAGCCAACGTCAGAGCCTTGCCCACACCCGTTCCCCGTCCGGCAGGTGCAACGTAGAGACGCTTCATTTCGCAGATATCCGAGGATAGTGCTCGCAGCCCTACGCAGCCGATCGCTTCGCCGGTGCTGTCTTTGCGTGCTAGGAGTAGAGCTCCTTCCGGTGGCGCGTATTTGCCCGGCATGCTTGCCATCTCAGTGTCGAAATTTTGAAAGCAGAGGTTGAAGTTGAGGGAGGTGGCATATTCCTTGAAGAGCTTGATCGTGGAGGCCAGATCGTCAGGTGTGGTGATTGGGGAGATCGTAAAAGTACACATATCCTTGGCCTTGGACGTCTGGTTCAGTAGGTGGAGAGTAGTTGGAGTGGTCTTGTGTTTGATCTCAGAACTCGTCTTGTTACGTGTGTTGTCATCCCGTGCCTTCCACTCTTCTACAGATCGTAGGAAGTTCGAGTTGCCAGAGGACTCAGCGCAAGTGACCGGGTTTGGCCAATGATGACCCTCGAGCGTGCCACCATCTAGATTTAGATCTGCGCCATGATCCAGCAGAAAGAAGACCAAGTCCCGAAAATCCTGTCCTGTCGTCCCACGGCGAGCCACAAAGCAGAGCGGTGTACTGCATTGAGTGCCCGCCTGATGCTTTACGGGATTTACATTAAGCTTCAAAGCATCCACAAGATGCCGCACCATGTCCATACGTCGTGTATATGCCGCGCAATGATCGGAGCCTTCTACTGGCGCCGACATCGTAGCTTGGTCCACAGCATAGTGTAGCGTTAACGGGTCTAAGGGAGCACCTGCAGTTCGTAGTAACTCGAATGTCTCGGTTGTACCGGATAACGCAGCCATTCCGAGGATCGTTGGGCCTGGCCGACCTGTGTCTTCAGGGATATCGACATTGGCGCCATGATCTAGGCACCACCTGACAAGGTCGGGGTATTGTACGACGTACCAGAGTAATGGCCAACTGGTGCTACAAGGGCCTCGAGTATTGATGTCCCATCCGTAGGCGATAAGAGTCTCGAGCACCTCTCGTGAGGGTTCGACTGGTACATCGTTTGTCATGATCTCGTCGGCGCTTAGTGTTGCGACGTCAATCCCGCGATCAAGGACGTATTTAAGCACACGGCTTGCGTCTCGTGCCGCTGCACGCTTGAGGCCACGTTGAAGCAGGTCCTGCACGGAGTAGCGAGAGTTGAGTTCTTGGGAAGCAATCTTCAGAGCCCGTTCCATGAGCGACACATCGTCAGCCTTGCAAGCTTCTATGAGTATCACCATTGGGTTGCCGGTGGTTTGCACATTTGCTTGCGCCATTCTCAGAGATGAAGAACGTATGTACCCGTAATTGGAGTGTTCTTGGGGTTGATCTGATAGCTTCGGGGGAAGGAGAAGGAGAGAGTGACTTATGCTGCAGGATATGAGTCAAGCTTCCCGACAACAGCCTGGTGGTATACTGTGAGCGCCGGATCACGTTGCCTTGCTGTAGGTGTGATAGGAGGTCATGCTAGCGGCACTGGCATGTCCACTCGATTATCTCGATGGACTTCGTGACATGTGAAATCAGGGGGAGAATCGTGGGATGCATATTGATGAAGACAGGTCGATTTGGTCGGTTTGGCTGAGTCATCCAAAGTGACCTCATCTGTTGTTTCACAGCACAGCGAACTTGAAATGCTTCTTCCGTACGACGAACATGTGAAGCCTCGTTCTCGTCGAGCAGCTCACCCTTGCCTAGCCTCTCACCTATAACCCATAACACTTCACTCAAGGGTGGGAGTAACTCGGACATCCTCCTCACACATGATTTAGCACAACCACACCGATCTGACCACAATGCCTCCGAGATACTTCAAGAACGATGCCGACCTGGCGAGGAGGGGTAGGCAGATATATCCTCATACGTAATATACTCGAAGTGAGTCCTAACATAATACACAGATCCTCACCGCCAACTCGAATCCTCCCTCACACGGCTCGTGAACGACCACCCGCCAGCTTCGATACAGCCCGGAGGTGGTCTCTTCAAAGGTCCTATAAGCGTTGCGTATACCTTCCTTATCCTCCAACAACTCTACCCGGACCTCCTCATCGCTGATACACCTCTATCCACATTGAGCTCGGCATATCTGAAACATGCGCAAGACAATATCGCCTCGTACCCTG
>JAABUL010000783.1_pt1 | contig 66009 bp, 12 predicted proteins | sample 5559151 | NCBI WGS metagenome assembly JAABUL01 (sample SAMN10711876, study PRJNA513368) | rock metagenome | isolation source: Antarctica rocks | place: Antarctica: Victoria Land, Pudding Butte sud
CGTCTCCGCTTCCTGGGAGGGTGAGTGGTTGCCGTCTCCCTCCTGATCCAAAGATCAATCTATGAAAACTTCGCATCTGCAACGCCAGCTAACTCGCTCCATAGTAACCGCCTACAATATCGATGTTAACGATTGCAACCCGCCAATCGACTCTGGAGATAAAGGAATGTATCGTATCTTCAATGGCACCGACGGTGTCTGCCATAACATCGCTGGTGCCGCACCGGGCATGACATGTCAACAGTACACCAACGGCGGCTTTAATGGTCCCATGGACTGCGGCAACGAGCTCATCGAGGCTGGCTCCCTGGAAATTTATGGTAACGTGTATTGCCAGATCTACGGGTCGCAGGACTGCATCAGTGCGAGTAAGCGTCTGTATGGTTGCGGGAACCCTACTGCTGGAGCGTGGTCTTTTACATGCGTAAGTCCACCGCCCAATGTTCCCATAAACCTTGGTGTTTGCCATTACTGACGAATTTTGGCCTCAGTTCACAGACGGACCCATACAAACAATTTCGTTTCAGTAGGTGAGGAGGGAATGAAAATCTTCCATAGGGTCTGAGGGCAAAACCCAATAATACGGGTGAATCTGCAACAGGAAGTGAAATAAGCTCAAATTAGCGTCAAAATCGTCTCGCTTGACATGGGAGCGATGTTTATAACATTTAGCTCAAAACTCGACGTGTAATTAAGAACTTTGTCTAGGCGCTTAACAACTTAACAACTTAACAACTTAACAACTTGACAACTTAACAACTTGACAACATATTGCGTATTAGCATAATTAAAGATCTATACGTATCTTAGTTTAATTTCTTTTTAATGCAAAAATTGTGTGTGTAGATACATCGGCAATTCCGGAACCCTTGTTAATAGTACTATTGGTGGCAAATAGTCAAAATAGCTAATATGCCAATGTGCTCGCTTCATATAACCAAGCGCAAGATTAGACTACGATTAGCAGAATTTGTAGACGCGTAATTGACACGCGTTACGCCAAGATCTAATCTTGTACATTGTTAAGTTCTACAACAAACGCAATCTATAGACGCAATCTACGAGCGCAATCTACAAACGCAACTTATAACTATTATATGCACAACACAATTACGCAATAGAGATGTTTACGTTAACACATAACTTGCGCATAGAAATCTTATGTTACGCTGGTACTTCCTACAAAGATATCAGAATAAGTTGTACTTTGAAGAGATCTGTAGACGTCTTCAGACAATGCAAGCAATTACTTGATAACAAGAGTTGCAGCTATAGACAGTTTCTATGTTTAATAAATTTTGAAAGAGATTCGATAAATCAGAGTAACAATAAATAAAAATCTATAATAAGTTTGAACACAATCTATAAGAGAGTCGTGTTCTTGTTTCTATATACTAAAAAAATATAAATTGTTTGTCTTGCTCGCTCGTCGAGCATAGCAAGTATAATTGTTCGCAATACTCGCTCGTCGACCATGTCGAGTATTATGCTCAGATTGCTCGCTTCTTAAATATGTCGAGCATAATAGCAGATTTGTTCCAAAGACGTAGAATCTGAACCACTGATACAGCTTTGATAAGCTTGTAACACTATCTCTCTTCTTCAGAGTTTTTGTTTCGAAATTCAATGTCTCTTCACTATATCTTCAAGAAAAATTAATATCAGAAATTTCTTCTCTCGAAAGAAAAATTTTCTCGATACTCTGAATTCGATATCTCTAGCGATACATTCTTGTTGTAACTGTACAATATCTGATAAAATCTGTTGTGTAAGTAATAATTCTGAAAAATGTATAAAGTGTGTGCAATCTGATCGTAATTGTAATTTGACAATTTCTTCTGCATCGATCAAACAGATCTATAGAGAGCGAATGCGCTTAAAAAAAGAAATACGCGATGCGCGTGCGAAGCTGAGTCGACTGAAAAAACAGCTGGATTTTCTGAAAAATAAAAAAGAAAAAATAATTGTAACAGAATAGAAGAATATTGACAATCTGAAAATAGATAAAACACATTTTGTCGAATTTGTTACAAAAATTTCCAAATTGCTGTTTAATATATTGTCCGAACAGTTTCAACTTCCGACTGATTGGAATTGAAATACTGTTTCTATATCTTGTCTTGATAAAATTTCTTTAGAAAATTTCGACAGCAATTAAGATTTTTCTCTGATTTCTATATATTTTCTGAGATAGAGTATTTTTTTTATTTGATAAGATACTTCTGATTTTTCTGTTGTAGAATTTTCTCGATCTCGAATTGATTCTCTTTCTGCAAATAGAAATAAAATATATTCTGTAAAAATATAATTAAGTCTGCTGACTTTAACAATAATATATAGAATACTGGAAATATTCTGATATTTTTAAGTAAGTCGAGTTTGTAGTTAACTGATTTCTTAGTTTTCTTAACAAGAAACGGTCCGACTTTAATATAGTTCAATTTCTTGCTTGACTTTCTTGTTTTGAAATTTTTTGTTAGAAAATATACTTTATCTCTCTCTTTTAGCTGAGATACCGTTTTTTGTTTCTTGTTTTGATATTTGGCCGATTTTTGTTGCATTTTCGAGATATTGTTGTGTATCTTTTTTAGTATTGCTATTCTCTCGATAGCTGATTGTGCTGACAGATGCATGCGCTCTTTTTCGAAAAAATTTGATTTCTTGCTATAGTTGGCAAAGAATAGAGTTATTTTAGTAATATTCGAAATCTTTGCATTGAGTGCTAGCTGTGTTATAGATAGAAGTAATACTCAATTGCTGTAAATATTGTTAATATAGTATTTCAGATACTATTTAAAACTCTGATTTGTTTTTTCTGTCTGACTATTCGTAATCGAATAGTAGACAGTAGATATTCGAAGTCTTGTATCTAATATTGAAAGAAACGTCTTTCAATAGTTAGATATAAAAAGCTTGTCTCTGTTACTGATTAGTCTCTTGAATATATTGTAATATTGTATAAGTCGATTCAATATAATATATTTCAGTTGTTCTGCGGTAAACTTCTCTTTGCATGCGATAATATATAAGTATTTGATAAGCTTATTAATTATTATCAGTATCGAATTATATCTGTCTTCAGTTGCTGAATTTGTCGACTTGGACAATTTGGTAATAAAATTTATTGTAATTTTATTTTATGGCGATTCAGATAGTTTCTGATATTGAATTTTGCTATAGCTCGTGTGCGTATTATATTTGTTCTGCTGACAGCTAAAATATCTTTTAATATATATCTCGACAGCTTGTCTTATCTGTAGAAACTGACAATACTGATATAAAAACTGAAAAATTTTTGTTACTTCCGAGTGCTCTTGCAGTAGTCTGTTATAATACTTTTTTATATATTTGTCGATTTTGTCGATAGATATCTGAAGTTTTTCTTTCTCTATTAAAAATTCTTCCGTATTATCTCGGAGTATCTGTAATATAGCATTCAGCTCGTGCTTGTTTGCTGATAGTAATTTGTTTTTATTGATTTTGAGTATACTATAATTAAACAATTTCTTTGTTTCTATATAATTATTTCTTTTGCTGAGTGTATCTGCTCTGTTATTATTTTTGTCTGAAATATACTGTATTCTGAACTTGTATTGTTCTAGTTTCTCTGATTATTGTATTTGTCTTCTGTTTAGTTGTTTCGTAATAGTAAAGTGCACAAAATTCTTGTAATCTGTAAGAATTGTAAGTTCTGATAATTCTTTTGTATATATTCTCTATAACTCCAAGAAGACTACTATAGCAAATAGTTTCTTATTGTAGATATTATAGTTCTGTTCGGCTGACAAAAGTTTTCTCGAGAAATATATTACTAAATATTATATATTTTTATATTTCTGACTGAAATATGTATCGATAGCTAGATCTGATACGTCGGTTTCAATTCTGTTTAACAATTGCAAATTGTATATTTTTAGTACTGATTTCTTCAAGCATTCTAGTTTAAGATTCTGAAATAATTTCTCTTCTGCAAATTCTTATATCTATAGCGTATTCTTTTTTGTAAAATTTGTCAATAGTATTGTGTTTGCTGAGTAGTTCTTGATAAACTTTTTGTTGTAGTTTATAAAATTCAGAAAAAATTGTACTTTTTTAATATTTGTTGATAATTTTTATTCTCTGACTGCTTGTAGCTTCTCGGAATTTATATATACTTTATATTGTTTAACAACAAATTCGAGAAAGTCAATTTTCTCTCGATAAAATTTGCATTTCTCTGATTTAAAATGTAAGTTTTTTATGTTCAGACATTTCAATATTTTGAAAACATAACTAATATGCTCTTCCAAGATTTTTGAGTAAATTATAATATTGTTCAAATATGCTATAACAAATCGATTCAGATATTGTTGTAGTATATTATTGATTATTTTCTGACACGTTGCCGGAACGTTTGTAAGTCCGAACAATATTACTGTATATTTGTATAATCTATATCGTGTGCAGAAAACTGTTTTTTATTTTTTCTCTGTTTTTATTCTAATCTGATTGTACGCTTCTTGTAAATTCAGTTTGATAAAATATTTTGCTCCGAATAGTCGATTCTGAAGCTCGCTGATATTAAATAGTAAATATCGATTTTTAATTGTAATATTATTTAGCTTCCGATAATCGATATATAGATAGAGAGTTCTATTTTTTTTTAATACAAAAAGAATCGGATATTCTGTCTGTAATTAAGATTTTCTAATAAATTTTTTTTTTTTGTTTTCTGTCAGATATTCGCGGAGTACTTCGAGCTTTTTCTCGAATAAAATATATATAGATTTAAATATAAACTGCTTGTCTGATTTAAGTCTGATTTCGTAATTTTACAATTGATATTTAGAAAGAATCTCTGTCGTTTTCTTTTCTTGAAACAGATATTTTCAACTGTTGTATATTTGTAGTATATGCTTTAGCAGTTTCTTCGCTGTATCAGATAGTTCAAAACTTTCAGAAAATTTGTAATTTTTTTTATTTATTTTAATTTTGTAGTTCGACTGATTTCTGCCAGTATCTGTCGAGTCGAACTCTGTTAGATTGTTTTTTTGCAAAAATACAAGTTTGCTGCTTGCAATCGGTTTTCGACTTGTTCTCTTATCTACTATCAAATACTGTCGATACATAGATTAAATATAAATTACGTAATTATATTGCGCAAATCTGAGTACTTGTGTATTTCAGTCGACTTCTGAATTGTGCTGCTTCAATCAAGATATTTCTAGAACAATATCGTAAATAGCTATTTCCACTATATCAAAGATTAGTTTCTTGTAATATTGCTAAATAGCTATCGATAGTAACTTCGTTTCTCTGTCTACTCTTCTATTTCTGTCGGATAATAGATTTCTATCTACAATTACTAGATTGTATGCGTCAGACTTCTTTTAAGTAGAGTATTTTTTTCTTTTAACAAAAGTTCTGACTATAAAATTATCTGTTGTACCAGAATCGATTATTGCAGTAAATCGACGGCTATTGATTTTAACTGATATAGTAAAACATCGTGCGTATGCTGTTAAGTTTAGTTGCTGCTGTTGGACTAATATATTGCATTTTACTGATATATTTTTTATCAAGAAATTTGAACTTTTTTCTGTTCTGATACTGCAACTTCTGTTTCGAGTGTCTGTTTGCGCTGAGCTTTTTTTCTATACTGAATTAATAATTTTAACTTTCTAGAGAATCAGTTAGCTTCTTCTTTGTCTTCTAGATAAATTCAGTATAAGTTGTTATAGTATTCTGTTTAACTGAGTATTGTATATCTCTTTGCTTTCTCTATCTTCTCTCGGAATAGACTTATACTGCTCAGTTGTTGTTCGATTTTGTCGAAAATTTCTCTTTCGATAGTAATGTCGCTTTCTAGCGTTTTCTTGTATTTATTTACGGTTTGATTTATCTCTCTGTCTCTTAATAAGCTAGCTAAAATATTAAAATAATTTGTAATGTTGTCTAGATATTTGTAAAAGTTCTGTCAGCTGTACTTGTTGTCTGAGTCTGTTGCTGAATAAAAATATAGCGTTCTTGCTCGTTGTGCTTTTATAGTTTTATTGAGTTTTTTGTTAATTTTCTGTATAAATACGAATATCTTGTCTAATAATATTCTATCTAGAACTTTCTGTAACTGATCTGAATTCTCTATCAGATAGTAGTTGTTATTCGATTCAGTCTCAAAGATATTTGTTTCTGTATCGATTTGCTTTCTGATATTGTTCTGACTATCGAATATCTCTCTTAATATAGTATTGATTTGCCGGCGGTTTATCAAGTTTTGTAATCGGCAATCTCTTGCGAAGTGGTCCGATTTGTTACATAAATAGCATATTTTCGAATTTTTGTTATTTTGCTTTTTTCTAGAGTTCTTTCTTTTATATTGCTGAGTAAAATTCAGTTCTATAGATGCAGATTTACAATAATCGGAGTTACTGTATTTCTGATTAGAACAAGATTCTCTCTGCTGATATTTAATTGCTGATTTAAAGAAGATTTCTGCTCTTTCTCGGAATTGATTGTATCTTTTTTTTATAGTTTTTTTATACAGTTTGTTGTCGAGATCGATAGCTACTTCGATAAGATCGGATATATTGCTGAGAATTCTCTTATTATATATAATTTTGTTTTTTAGATTGTTCTTGAGATCTCGTCGAAACATTGTTATAAATACGATATTGTTTTACTCGATTAGATTGATATATTTCTGGAATTTAGCTGCGTAGTCTGCTGCAAAAATTTGTTGAATTAGATACTGAATTACTTTTTTTGCAATTTGTTTCTTGTTGAATGTTTCAAAGATTTTTCGAAACTCTTTTTTGAAGTTGTCGAAGTTCGTAAACATCGCACAGGAATTTTTGTTATAGTTTTTCAGATACTTTTGTAAGTTTGACTTGAGTCAATACTGAGCTCTCTCTCTAAGAAATATTAATACAAAAATTGTTTTCTGATTCGCTGAAACAGAATAGAAGATAAAATAGATATCTATCTGTATAAATCAGTTTTTCAGATCGGTACAATCTCTATAATAGATATCGGATTTATTAATTCTGATCTTGTTGTCTTCTATAATCGATAATCGACGTAATACTGATAAACTAGTGCTCGGAATAGAGACGCATTGATCTGATACAGATATTTTTTTAAATATTTAAAGTGTTACGCTGATACTTTCTACAAAAATATCAGAATAAGTTGTGTTTTGAAGAAATCTGTAGATATCTTCAGACAATACAAACAATTACTTGATAACAAGAGTTGCAGCTATAGACAGTTTCTATATTTAATAAATCTTAAAAGAGATTCGATAAATCAGAATAACAATAAGTAAAAATCTATAATAAGTTTGAATACAATCTATAAGAGAGTCGTGTTCTTGTTTCTATATACTAAAAAAATATAAATTACTTGTTTTGTTTGCTTGTCGAGTATAGCGAGCATAATTGTTTGCAATATTTGCTTGTCGAGTATATCGAATATTATGCTCAGATTGCTCGCTTCTTGAGTATATCGAGTATAATAGCAGATTCGTCCCAAAGATGTAGAATCTGAACCACTGGTACAGCTTTGGTAAGCTTGTAATATCTTACAAATTGTTTAATTCTACTATACAAATTACTATAGTATAAACAAGTAACAAATAAAGACGTAAACAAAGTATTGCGAGAGTTCGTACGTATCTCGAATATCAAAATTGAATCTCTGCCAAGCAAGCGCCAAGACTTTTCCTGCTAAATAGATCTTAGACTAGCTAGACTAACTATTAGATCGGGTTTCGGTTCTAACTATTGAAATCGACTCGATCCGACAATTCCAATTCTAGGAATCGATTCAAAATCCAAGTCGATTTCTATTATTTTAAAATCGATTTAACTCGACTCAAGTCGATATTCGATTTTAATACTAGAAATCGAATCGAATTGTTAAAGAATCGAAAATAATATTATTATATTAAGAATTACTAATTTTAGAATAAAATATTTTATTAATAATATATAATATTTGTATCTATAGATTCTATAGATCTTATAGATACAATTTATTAATAAAATACAATATTTATATCTATAGACTCTATAGATCTTATAGATACAATTTATTAATAAAATATATTATTTGTATCTATAGACTCTATAGAATCTATAAATATAATTTATTTATTTTCTTCGTAAAAATTAGTAATATATTACTATAATATATTATCTTATTATAATTTAATAATTAAATATTATTAAATATATATTAACTATATATTAACTATTAATAATTATAATATAATTATTTAAATAGTCTTAACAATTTAAATTAATTTTTCGGATTATATTTCGATTTTAACTCTAGGAATCGATTTGATTTAACTTGATTTTCGATTTCAATTTTAGGAATCGACTCGCTAAGACTTTCGAATTGAGTTAACTCGAATTGTTAAGATTTAAATCGATTAATTAATTCGAACTCGATTAATTAACTTAATATAACTAGTCTAGAACTAGCTAATAGTTAAATTAGCAGAATTTGCAACTAGCACTTTCTAAGTAGAGATTCCGGAATTGTTAATATATTGTATATATATATTGTATATAGACAAAGCTTTTTTCAATCTTTTGTATTAGAAAAAATATATTTAAAGCAACAACAATATATTATTACAATTATATTGCGCACAATTAATACTATAGCTTGTTCTCTATTGTATTTAGCTTTAAGAGTAACAAGAATAAGCAATTAACAAGTTGTTGTTGTATTATTATAAATTAAAGTTTGATATAAATTAAGACTTTTTTGCTTCAATACTAGTATATTTGTACAATATATTACTATTATATAATTTGATTACTATTAAATAGAATATATTATAATTTAATAACAAATATAGTTTAATTAATTTAAAATATTGTAATTAAATTGTTGTTATATAACAAATATATAAATTATAACTTTATTAACTTGTTGCAAAAAACTTGTATAAGATTTATATTAAACAATTGTATATTCGACAATATTACGAGATTTTGTTCTTAGATCTAATAACGAAAAAAATTATATAATTCTAAAATAATATAGATTCTAGATTTTTCTTAATATTAGATCTGAGAGCTAAGATAACAAAATATATAGAATATTGTTTTATAGAATAAAACTCGATATTCTTTAGATTATTCCTAGTCTTTAAAGAAATAAACATAATCGAGTAATATCTTCTATAAAAATCAATTGAAGTTGTTTTCTTTTCTGTGTTCCGACAAAGAGCAATAGATACAATAATTATATTAGAATTAGAGCTATAATAACTAGTATATAGTTAATTAATAAGAATACTAACTATGCAGAACTAATTATATATAGAAAATAAGTATAAGTATTACGAGTGTTAAGACGCTAGATATTTCTCGTAGTATATTCGAAGCTAGAAGACGAAAACTCGAAAAAGCGAAATCTATCTAGTCTAGAATTCTAATACTATCTTTTTCTTTTGCAAATTTCGACAAAGCAATATTAAATCTTTAAGTTAATATTTTTAGTTAACTTTAGTTAATCTCGAGTGCTTGTTAAGTATAAGCTTTAATTAATATTAAATATATATTGAATATTGTTCGACAAATAAAAGTAAAATTTTTGATATATATTAAGTAAGAGAATAAATTTGTCGAGTAAAAGAAAAGTAATTAAAAGTTTTAAAGAAAAATATAAAAAAAGCAATAATATATAAAATAAAAAATATATATATTGCAAATAATATTTTAATTAACTCTTAATTATTTTTAAAAATCTCAAGTATATTTGTTAAATATAATTAAATATTTGAAATTAAATATAGAGCAATTATTAAATAACGAAAATCGAATTTCGAATAATTTATCGAACAACAACAAGATTAAGAAGAAGAAAGATAAATAAATTTAAAAAAAATATTAGATATAAAAAAATAGAGAAAGTACAAAAGATTACTAATTTTAATTTTAAAAGAGAAGTCTAAGTTATATAGCTCAAAAATCGAGAAATCGATAGCAAGATAGAAATCGATTACATTGTAGAAAATTCGAAAAATTAATTATATCTAAGAGAATTTAAAGAATAGAAATTTATGTTAATTATATAACGCGAGAAGAAGTTAATTAATTATATAACGTAAAAAAAGAGTAAACAACAACAAGAAAATAATAATGTTAAAAAGTTAAAATTTGTCGAATTTTAACTATATTTATACTAATTGTTTGGAACCGAATTTTATAAATTATAAAATTACTAACTATATTAGATTAAAGTTTGATCTAATTAGATATAACTTTCTGATCGGATTTTCGATTTTAGAGAAAAATCGACCCGAACGATTAGTCTAACTATGTTCGAATACGTTTGTCTAAATCTATTATATAGAAAAAGAAAAATATATAAAAGTATCTTAATAATAATTTATATACAATTGTGCATATATTTAAAAATGTTAAGTTAATTCTTATTCGAAAAATCTTTAAAAAAAACAATTATAAAATATTTAACAAAAATATTATAAAAATAACAACAAAAAACGCAAATATATATTAAATAATTTTTAACAAGAATAATATATTAATAATATATTTTCGAAATTGTTATTAATTAACGTAAAAAATAAAATAAAATATAAAGTAAATTTAATTTGAAAAAGTATTTAATTTTAATTGCGAATATATAACAAATAATTTTCAATAATAATAATATATTAACAATATATTTTTAAGATTAATTCTAAATATAATAACAAGAATTATTAATATATATTAAGCAACTTTTAATAACAATAATAAAAGAGCATAAAAAATATATAAGAACAAATTGTTCTATTTATTAGATTTTTAATTAAAAGATACTTTAAATATTTAATAAGATTTTGTTGTATCTAAATACTTGTAATAAAATTTAATAACAAAGATAAAATAATTGTTAATTATAAAGTAATTTAATTATTTAAATTTATTGTTGTAATTTGTATAACTTGTAAAAAGATTAATATTGCAATATTTTATATTTATAATTAATAACAATTAAGTTTAAATTCGCATTATTGTTGTTTTTAAATATATTATATCGTAATATTTTAATATTTTTAATATAATATTCGAGATCTTTGTTATTAATATTGTTAATAATATTAATAAAAAATAAGAACTTAATATATTAATTTAACAAAAACTTAATTTTATCAAAATACAAAAATTATAAATAAAAAACTGTAGTTAGATAATTAGATAATATTAAACTATAAACTTGAAAATATTTATTATTAATATTAGCAATCTATTTGCAATATATATGCAATCTCTCTTATTTAGATTTTAAAATCTTAGCTACTTAATATATTATTAAATTGTATAGTATAATTTATATATATATTGCGATAAGTTTTTGTTGTTATAATTGTTTATTAATTGATAATTTTATTTTTACTTTGTTATATTAAAGTTTAATACAAGAATTTAATTATAATAATAAATATTAAAATAATAAATTGTTAACATATCTCTAAAAACAATCTTAGAAATTCAAAAATTCAAAAATTCAAAAACACAAGAAAAAAAGTATAAAAAACAAATTAATATTAACAAATTATTAAAATCAAAAACTTCAAAACTTCAAAACACAAGATTAACAACTTAGAAATCAAGATATTATTAAGTTAAAAAGCAAGAAAAGAAAAAGCAAGATTAAAGAATTAAAAATAGCAATTAAAGTTATAAATTTAAAAATTAAGATATCTTATTAAAATTATAACTAATAATTATTCTTAAAACAACAAATTGCTTGCTAATTATAGTAACGTTATTTAAAGAAGCTTTGCAACAATATAATTTATTTATTTATTTAAAAGCGAGAACGCTATTTAAATTCTTTTCTTAATAAAAATTGAAGCAAATTTTTAACGCAAAAATACTCGCTAACAATAAATTAACAACTAAGTAAGAAAAACAATAGATTAAAAACATTTGTTTATAAACAATTAAAAAGATAAAGAAACAATAAACAAGAAAATAATATAAAGTTAAAAAGAAAAGAAAAAAATTCTTCTTAATATTTTTGCAAAGAAAAGAAAGAGATTTGCGAATCAAAAATATTATTGTTTGAATTAACTATAATTATTAGTCTTTTTAATTTAATAATAATTATCTTTATTATTTGTTGTTAAGTTATTCTCTTAAAAATAATATCTTAAAATAATAAAAAGATTGCAGAATTCTTTTTTAACGTATATATGTTAATAACAAATTTATTTAAAAAATTTAAAAAATTCGAAAAATTCTTTTACTACGTAATTTTTATATATTCTTTAAAAACGTTAAAAACATTCTATTTTAATAAATTTAATATTATTAATTTTCTAAATTAATTTTTTAATTTTTGTAATAAACGTAAAGTATTTTTCAATATAAAATTATTAAGTTGTCTTAATATTGCAACAAGCTTATAAAGAACTTTATTAAATTTATTGTTATCTAAAGAAATAAAAAATAATTTGAAATAATAAATAAGTTAAAAAAAAAGTATAAAGATAAAAATTTAAATTAGAAAATTAATTTCTGTGCTTTCTAAAATTTTTGAAAGATATATTAAGAGCGAAGTCGAATAATATTCGTAAATATAGTTAACAAATTAAAATTATTTTCTTGAAACTTATTATATTTGATTAAATTAATAAACATATTAAATTCTTATAATATTTAACAAATCTTTTTTGCAATATTTGTATTAAAATAATGCGAAAACATAAAGTTAATTTAAACAAGACAATTACTATAATATTTAAATTGTTATAGAAGACAATTATAAGATTAATCGAAAATAAGACAATTATATACGAAATAAATATTAATAACAATTAGATTGCTTAACAAATAATAAATATTAATATAAATAAATTAATAAATATAATAAGTAAGAAACAAAATCTAGTTAAAAAGAAAGTTATATTAAAAATAATCTTTACTCTTTTAATATTGTTAGTAATTGCAATTAAAAACACAAAATATTAACAAAATATTAAATATTTTAATATAAACTTTTGAAAATATTAAGATTAATAATGTTCGCAAAATAATAAAAGACGAAATTTATTAAATAATTTAACAAATAATAATAACGCAATTACAAGAGATTTTGCTTGCTATTTTTTCTTTAATTGAAATAATAATTTAAATATTATCTTAAAAAATAATTTATATTTATTAAGAATTTGCTTTTGTTTTTAAATACAAGTAATTTTAGTTTTAATTAAATAAATACTTATTTTATTACAATATATATAAACAATAAATTTGTTTAAAATTAATAGTCTTAATAATAAATAAATAAATTTATATAAATAAAAGCAACAAAATTTACTATAAATTTAACAATTTTAAGAACAAAAAAAAATTATCTCTTAATAATACGAATATTAAAAAAAATTATAAAAATTTGTCTTTAATAAAGAGTATAAAATTGTACTCGAAATTTAATAATTACAATAGCGACAATAAAATTAAATATTAATTTTTTGTTAAAAAATAAGAAGAATAATAAATCGAATTAAACAATAATAAAAATTTAAGAACTTTAATTAAAACAAAATTCTTTTAAGCAATAAATACTTTAAAAATCTTTAATAAAACAATTAATCAAAATAATAATAATAAAAAAAGATTTTCAAGAATTAAGAATGTTAAATTTGAAAATTATTCAAAGAAGACAAAAACTTTAAATAAAAAAACGTACATAAAAAAAAAAACAAGAATAAAACAAGAATAAAAGATATTACAATAAAAGATATTCTTGCGATAATAAATTCTAACTTAAGAGTTATTAAATATTAAAAAAGCAAATCTAAAAAGAAGTAAAAAACTTTTGCAAATTATATATAGCAAACAAAATGTTTAAAAAGAATATTATAAATTATAAAGAATTAAGTTAATTTAAAAACTTTAATTTAAAATATTTTTACCCTAAAAATAAAGATAAAAATAATAGATCTTCTAGATCTTTGTTTTAATTTAAATTGTTTTTTTTTATTCTCTTTTTAATAAAAAGTTTGATACTATAATAGCAAAAAGAAAGTCTTAGAAACTTATTTAAAAAAAGAAGAAAACAATTGTTATTATAAAATTAATTAATGTTAAATTTATTAAGATAATTTATTTTAAAAATATTGTTACAAAAGTAAAATCTCTTAAAACTTTATATTTTGTCGCTTGTTTTATTGCGTAAATACAATTAAAAGATATAAAAATCAAAACAATATTTAATAATAATACGAAAATTAACTATATTAGCAAGAGTTTTGCAAATAAAATTAATTTAACAATTTAAGAAAATGTTTTTATTTTATTAATAGAAATTACGAAAGCGCGTGCTTGTTTTAAAGAAATAATAGAAAATATAAAGATATTAATTAAAGAAATAATAATTTATATCTTTATCTTTGTTATTTCTTAATTTAATTATTAAATTCTATTAAATCGATCTTTTTAACAAAATATATATATAAGTTTTGTAAATATAGACAACAATTTTTTAAAATTAACAATTTATTTCAAGAACAAAACAAAGTATGTTAGCGTTTTAAAAATATCTATTAATTATTTAAGTAATAAGAATAAAAATATTATATTCTTAGAGAAATCTTTAAATTTCTAAACAATTGTTTAGTTAATATAATTGTTCGATTTCGCGAAATTAATTGCAAAAAATCTTCAACAATTAAAGTAAAAGTTTAGAATAACAATATTGCAAAATAAAATTAAAAGAAAGAATTAATAAACTTTTGATTAATTAGAGCAAACAAATAATACTAGTGTTTATTTGTTTATCAATTTAATTAATTAGAATTAAGCAAATATTTAAATTAATATTATATTTTAAATATCTTTAAAATTATTAATAATTCGAATTTTTCAATTATATATTATAAAAAAGACTTTTACTATTTAATTTTAATATTCTTTGTTAATCTTTTGTTATATCGCTCTGTTTTATTTAAATAAATACAATATATAAGCAAAATATTCAAAAAATCAAAAAACAAATTTTACAAATACGAATAAATCGAATAATTCTACTTTAGACAAATATCTAAATTAAAAAAAAAAAAAAATTATAAATTATAAATTTTATCAAAATTCTTAATTTTTTGTAGATAAAAAAAAAAGAACAAATATTATATAATTAATACAATTATAAAAATAAACAAAATAATAGTTTAAAATATTAACTTGCTTTCTAATATTAAGAAATTTGCAAAATAATTTGTTAAAATAATAATTACATTGTTAATTAATTTCTTTTTAAAATATAATTAAATAAATTTTGTATTAAAGAGTTGCTATCTTATAATCTTTATAATTTCTCTTAAATTGTTTAGAATAACTTGCTTATTGTAGAATACTACTAATTTAATTGCTTAATTTGTAAAAATTGTAAGAAATATTTTTAAGAATCTTCTAAATAAGTATTGCTTATTTGTAAATAATATAAATATAAAAAAATTTAAATCGAATATTATAAGCTTATTAAAGCTATACTAGTAATTTAAGTTCTATATCTTTGGGCAAATCTATTATTATATTTGATATACTTAAGAAGCGAACAATTTAAGTATAATATTCGACATATTTAACAAACAAATATTGCGAATAATTATATTTATTATACTTAATAAGCAAACAAAACAAGTAATTAATATTTTCTTAATATATAGAAACTAAAATACAACTCTTTTATAAATTGTATTTAACTTATTATAAATTTTTACTTATTGTTACTCTAATTTATTAAATTTCTTTTAAGATTTATTAAATATAAAAATTGTTTATAATTGCAATTCTTGTTATTAAGTAATTGCTTATATTGTCTAAAAATATCTATAAATCTTTTTAATAATATAATTTATTTTAATATTTTTGTAGAAAATACTAGCGTAATACTTTAAATACTTTAAGAATATCTATATTAAATTAATATATTTTAATTTTAAATATTAGCTTATTAGTATTATATTAATTATTAATTATAAAAAACAACAAAATTAAAATTAATAAACTTAATATTTATTATAAAGATTATATTAACTTAAAGAACTAATTTATACAAATAAATATTTATTTTATCTTTTATTTTGTTTTAGCAAATTAGAAGACAATTTTTGTATTAATATTATTTAAAAAAAAGATTTAATATTAACTTAAATTAAATTTACAAAAATATTTAAAAAATAATAGCAAAAACTCTTATATAATATTTACAAACTTAATAATTTTAAAAAAAAGTTTCGAAGAATTCTTAAAATATTTAACAAAAAATAAATTGCAAAAAAAGTAATTTAATATTTAATTTAATAAACTTTTGCAACAAACTATATAATTAAGTTTCAAAAATATATTAATTTAATTAAATAAAATTATATTATATTTATAATAATATTTTAACAAAATTTTAAAAACAATTTAAAGAACAAAATTATATATAATAAAAAAATCTTTAATAACATATTTAATTTTATTAAAGTAATTATCGATTTTAACAACAAATTGTATAAAAGAATTATAAAAAAAAGATACAATTAATTTTAAGAAAAAGCAAAAATCTTTTTTAAATTAATAATTAAATATTAGTAAAAAGAATTTTGTTCTAATTAAAAATACAATAATTTTAATTATTATAAGTTTATATTTATAAAACTAAATTCTATTTAACAATATAAATTTTTTTTTTAAAAAAAAAGCAAGATAATAAATTTTAAAAAATATACTATTTATATAATAAATTAAATTACTTTGCAAGAGATTATTAATTATAAAATTTAATAAATTGTTAACAAATTAATATTATATTAAAAGAGATATTTAATAGTTAGAATAATATTAAAAAACAAATTAATATAGAGACAAATATTCTTAAAACTAAATTAAATAACAACTACTATTTAATAGAAAATTTAAATTAGTTATAGAAAGTTCTAGATAAAATATTATTAGATAAGATACTTATATTTATATAGAAAGTTAATTAAATATTTAATAAAACTATAAAAGTAAAACAATTAAGAATATTATATTTTTACTTAGTAACAAACTTAGATAACAAGTATAACTAAATTTTTTTTTACAAATATTTAAATAATATTACAAAATATCTTAATACTTTAACTAGTTTATTAAGAAAAAAAGAGATAAATTAAATTGTAGACAAATATAAGAAAGCACTAAAAAGCAACACTACTATAAAAAGAGAAATTCTTAATAAAATTAAATAATAATTAAGTAGTATAAATCTATTTTAAGAGAAAATAGAGAAAACAAAAAAATATACAATATTTAGTTAAACAAAATACTATAACAATTTATATTAAATTTATTTAAAAAACAAGAAAGAAATTAACTAATTTTCTAAAAAATTAAAATTATTAACTTAGTATAGAAAGAAAGCTTAGTATAAACAAGCACTTAAAACAAAAATTGCAATATAAAAACAAAAAAAAGTTTAAATTTTTTAATAAAGAATATATTAAAGAAATACAATATAATAGTTTAATAATAATAACTAAATTTAATAATATATATATAATATTTTATTATATTAATTAAGATTAATAGTTGTTAATTTATTGCAATAGTTAATTCTAATATAACAAATAATTTTATAATTAGAGCTTTTGTTAAGAAGAAAGAATACTTTATTTAAAGAAAATCTAATATATATAATCTAGTAATTGTAGATAAAAATCTATTATTTAATAGAAATAAAAAAGTAAATAAAAAAACAAAGTTACTATTAATAGCTATTTAGCAATATTATAAAAAACTAATTTTTAATATAGTAAAAATAATTATTTATAATATTGTTCTAGAAATATCTTAATTAAAATAATATAATTTAAAAATTAATTAAAATATATAAGTACTTAGATTTGCACAATATAATTATATAATTTATATTTAATCTATATATTAATAGTATTTAATAATAGATAAAAAAATAAATTAAAAATCGATTGCAAGTAACAAGTTTGTATTTTTGCAAAAAAACAATTTAATAGAGTTTAATTTAACAAATATTAGCAAAAACTAATTAAATTACAAAGTTAAAGTAAGTAAAGAAAATTACAAATTTTCTAAAAGTCTTAAACTATCTAATATAGCAAAAAAATTGCTAAAATATATATTACAAATATACAACAATTAAAAGTATCTATTTTAAAAAGAAAAAATAATAGAAATTCTTTTTAAATATTAATTGTAAAATTATAAAAATAGATTTAAATTAAACAAACAATTTATATTTAAATTTATATATATTTTATTCGAGAAGAAACTCGAAGTATTTCGCGAATATTTAACAAAAAAGAAAAAGAAAAAATTTATTAAAATTTTTTAATTATAAATAGAATATTCGATTCTTTTTATATTAAAGAAAAATAGAATTTTTTGTCTATATATTAATTATTAAAAGCTAAATAATATTACAATTAAAAATCGATATTTACTATTTAATATTAGTAAGCTTTAGAATTAACTATTTAAAGCAAAGTATTTTATTAAATTAAACTTACAAGAAATATACAATTAAATTAAAATAAAAGCAGAAAAAGAGTAGAAGACAACTTTTTATATATAATATAAATTATATAAATATATAATAATATTGTTCGAATTTATAAATATCTTAATAATATATTAGAAAATAATTAATAATATACTATAATAATATCTAAATTAATTTATTATAATATATTTAAACAATATTATAATTTATTTAAAAAATTTAAAAAAATATATTAGTTATATTTTTAAAGTATTAAAATATTTAAATATAAAAAACTTATATTTTAAATTAAAGAAATACAAATTCTATTAAAAGAAAGTTAATTTTTTCAAATTTGTTGTTAAACAATACAAAGTAAGTATAAATTTTAAGAAGCTATAAACAATTAGAAAATAAAAATTATTAATAAATATTAAAGAAGTACAATTTTTTCTAAGTTTTATAAATTATAACAAAAAATTTATTAAAAATTACTTAGTAAACGCAATATTACTAACAAATTTTATAAAGAAAAATACACTATAATTATAAAGATTTGCAAAAGAGAAACTATTTCAAAATCTTAAGTTAGAATACTTAAAGAAATTAATATTAAAAATATACAATTTATAGTTGTTAAACAAAATTAAAATTAATATATTAAATCTAATTATTAATATATATTTTAATTAAAGATATAAAAATATATAATACTTAGTAGTATATTTTTAAAAAAAAAATTATTAGTTGAACAAAACTATAATATTTATAATAAAAAACTACTTGCTATAGTAGTTTTCTTAAAATTATAAAAAATATATATTAAAAAATTGTTAGAACTTACAATTCTTATAGATTATAAAAATCTTGTATATTTTACTATTATAAAGCAACTAAACAAAAAATAAATACAATAGTTAGAAAAACTTAAATAGTACAAGTTCAAAATATAGTATATTTTAAACAAAAATAATAATAGAGTAGATATACTTAGCAAAAGAAGTAATTATATAGAAACAAAAAAATTGTTTAATTATAATATATTTAAAATTAATAAAAACAAATTACTATTAGCAAATAAATACAAGTTAAATATTATATTACAAATATTTTAAAATAATATAAAAGAGTTTTTAATAAAAAAAGAAAAACTTTAAATATTAATTAAGAAAATCGACAAATATATAAAAAAATACTATAATAAATTATTATAAAAGTATTTAAAAATAACAAATTTTTTTTAGCTTTTATATTAGTATTGTTAGTTTCTATAGATAAAACAAGTTGTCGAAATATATATTAAATAATATTTTAGCTATTAGCAAAACAAATATAATATATATACAAGTTATAACAAAATTTAATATTAGAAATTATTTAAATTGTTATAGAATAAAATTACAATAAACTTTATTATTAAGTTGTCGAAATTAACAAACTTAGCAATTAAAGATAAATATAATTTAATATTAATAATAATTAATAAGTTTATTAAGTACTTATATATTATTATATACAAAGAAAAATTTATTGCAAAATAGCTAAAATATATTATATTAAATCGATTTATATAATATTATAATATACTTAAAGAACTAATTAGTAATAGAGACAAGCTCTTTATATCTAATTATTAAAAGATACTTCTTTTAATATTAGATATAAGATTTCAAATATCTACTATTTACTATTTAATTATAAATAGTTAAATAGAAAGAACAAATTAGAATTTTAAGCAATATTTAAGATATTATATTAACAATATTTATAATAATTAAATATTATTTCTATTTATAGTACAATTAATATTAAATGCAAAGATTTCGAATATTACTAAAATAACTTTATTCTTTATTAATTATAACAAGAAATTAAATTTTTTTAAAAAAGAGTATATATATTTGTTTGCGCAATTAATTATTAAAAAAATAACAATATTAAAAAAAAAAAAAATATATATCTTAAAAATATAGAAAAAGTTAGCTAAGTATTAAAATAGAAAACAAAAAACAATATTTTAGCTAAAAAAAAATATATATATTTTTTTATAAAAAATCTTAGAACAAGAAAGTTAAACAAGAAATTAAATTATATTAAAGTTAAATTGTTTTTTATTAAAAAAATTAAGAAATTAATTAATTACAAACTTAACTTACTTAAGAATATTAAAGTATTTTTAGTATTTTATATATTATTGTTAAAATTAGTTAACTTAAGTATATCTATATAGAAAATATTTTATTTTAAATTACAAAAAGAAAATTAATTTAAAATTAAGAGAATTCTAAAATAACAAAATTAGCAATATTTTATAAAGTAAAAAGAGTATTTTATAACAAAAACTATATAGAAATTAATTAATAATTTCGATAATTGCAATATTCTTATTTAGAGATTTTATTAATACTCGAAAAATTGTTTAGTATAGCAAAAAAAAATTAAATAGTAAAAAATATTTTAATTAAAGTATTTGCAATAAAACAATTTAATAATTTTATAGTATTTAACTTCTTTATATTTAATAGCAAATATTGTATTTTTTGTTTTGTTTTTGTATTAACTTTCTTTAGTATCTTTTTATTACAAAATAATTGCGTAATTACAATTGCTAATACAATTTTATTTTTTGCTATTTTAGAGAATGAATCTTTTTTAATATAATTTAAGAAAGCTTACAATATATTTATACACAATTTGTTTGCGCAAATATATTTCGAATACTTTAAATAAAATAACAAATCTTTTATAATAATATAAGACTTGCTAATATAGCAATAATATTTACAAACAAAATTAATAAATATTTTATAACAATCTATTTTAAAAGCAAGACAAATATAATTTTGTTAAAAAGATATAATATATAAGTATTTGCTTTTCGAAACAAAAAAATTTAAAAAAGAAAAATAGTATTATAACTTTAGTTTGTTATAGTTAATATATACTCTACAAAGCAATCTATAGTATATAGTACAATTATTTATATATTTAACAACTTAACAAACAAGTATTACTTAATATGCTAATAAACAAGTATTACTTAATATACTAGTAGACAAGCTTAATATATTTAACAACAAATATAGCAAACAAGAAAAATCTTTTTTAGTATATAGATTTTCTAGATACAATTTTCTTATAAATTGTATTTAACTTATTATAGATTTTTACTTATTGTTACTTTAATTTATCAAATCTCTTTAAAATTTATTAAATATAGAAATTGTCTATAGTTGCAAACTCTTATTATTAAGTAATTGCTTGTATTGTCTAAAGATATCTACAAATCTCTTTAACAATACAACTTACTCTAATATCTTCGAAGAAAGTATTAGCGTAATATTCTTAAGTATATTAAAGATAATAATAGATTTGCTTAAAGATATAGAATCTAAATTATTAATATAACTTTAGTAAGCTTGTAACAATAAGAAATATAATATAGTTTTTTTTTAATAGTTAATCTCTTTTAAAATAAAAAAATAAAACAAAATTAAGAGATTTTTGCGAAATTAGTAAACAAAAAAAAGAAAATAAAGAATAATCTTATAAGAGAGATAGAAAATTAGTTTTATTAAAGCAATAAAAGATTGTTTACAATTATTATATTATTATAATCTAATTATAATTATTTTAATTACACAAAAGTATAAGAATTTTTTGAAGAAAAAAAAAATGCAACTTTTATACTTGTTTTAACTACAAAAACTTCAATATAAAGCTTATTAATTTATAAGTATTAGAGAAAATTTATACGCAATTACGCAAAACAATTTATAAAATATTAGAATTTTAAGTATTCGAAAAAAACAAATAAAAAATTAAAAAATTAAAATATTAAAATATTAACAATTTTAATTAATTAGAAATAAATAAATAGCACTAGTATCTATTTGTCTATTCTAATTAACTAAAATTAATAATCAAAAAGTTGTCTAAAAATATTAAGAAAAAAACTTTAAATTAATATTCTAGAATTTTAAGAATACTTTTAGATTATAAAGAACAAAATTTAATTATTTTTTACAAAATATTTCTTAACAATAAATAGAGCAATATTATATATAAGTTATATTAACTTTATAATTAATTACAAGTTAATATATTAATAAATGCTAGTACAATCTCTTTGTATAAATCGACAATATAAATATTGTAAATAATATCTATAAATAATAGTTCTTTGTATCTAAAGCTTTATAATTGTTAAATATTTAAAATAAGTTATTGTTTTTTATATTAAAATATAGCAACTTAATAGTTTAATCTTTTGTTAATAAAGTTCTCTTTACTAATTTATTATTTTTGTATAAATCTTCTTTTATTAAGTTAATATTATAGTTAATTAAGAGCAACAATTATAAAATATAACTATAAAGTTAAAGTTATTGTTTAATACTTATTATAAAAGAATTTCGAATTAATTTGCTTGTTTTAAAACTTAATTAATATATAACAATATAAAGTAATATAATAATTATAGATTACAACAAGATTTTAAAACACAATATTCGTATAAAATACTAAATCAATTGCGATTATAATAAAAAAATCAAATTATAAGAATACAACTATTAAAATATTAGCAATTGTTTTTGCAAATACTTGTTCGAAACAATTACAAAGCTAGAAAATAATTTTGAAGATAAGCAAAATTTAAGTATTTAAATGTTTGTTGTTAAATATTTCGATTATAATTATACTTTAACAAAGTTGTTTGTTTTTATATTATATTAAAGAGAAGTTCTAAATAAATTAAAAGTACAATATAAGCTTTAAAGGGATAACAAAAAAACAACAAAATTAATACAACTCTTAAAAATCTTTGTCTAAATCTCGAGAAATCTATATTTAAGTTACAAGATTTTTAAAATATAAATATTATTTTTAAGATAACAACAATAAGTTTTTTAATATTTACGCAAATATTAATAAAGTATTTAATAGAATTATTTAATTAATATATTAATTTAAAAAAGAAAAAGTATAATAATAAACTTTAATTCTTGTTCTTTATATTTAAATATACGCAAAAATTGCTATCTTTAAATATAAAAGTCTTAATTATAAATTATATTTACAAAACAAACAAATATAAAATATTTCTTATTATTATTATTAAGATTATTGTCTTAAATATTATTTTTTACGTTATATTCTACTTTATAAAAGAAAAAAACTATAGCAATTATATATAAGTAATAAAAGCTTTAATGCGTTTTTACAATTATTTAAATTTGTTCTATTTTATAATTGTTATATTTAACAACAATAAAGTTTTGTTATTAATATTCTTATATATATTTTACGAGAAAGAATATTGCGTTAATTATTTTTTATATATTTAATATATTAATTAGAATATAATAATTAATTGCAAAAAGTATTTTTTAACAAATAAAAATTAAGAGATATTTTATAAACAATAAAAGAATATTGTTTATACAATTATCTTAAAATTATTAAAGAAGTATTGCAATATCTTATATTACAACTATTTAAATATATATTAAAATATATTTAACTATCTTAAGAAGTATTTATAATTTAAATATAAAAAGTAAACTAAATATTTTATTAACAAGATATTTTACTTCGATAATATCTTCTTATTGTGTAACAAAGACGTTTATTATTAAATTAAACAAAAACTAAATTTTCTATAAATAAGTAAAGATTGCAAACTAAATTTTATATTGTTAATATATCTATTTGCGCAAACAATTTGTATACAATAATAAATATAAAGCTAAATAAATTTCTTATCAATTAATATTAAAATTATAAGCAAAAGTTTAAGAAGACAAGAATATGTCTATTAATAAAGCTTCGTAATATATTTATATTTCGCGATCTTATTATCTAAGTAACATTCTTTTTATTAAAGACAATTAACGTGCAATTTAAATATCTTATATTGGCAATTTCGAAATTCTTGTTAATAGTACTATTAGTAACTAATAATCAAATTAGCTAATATATTGATATATTTGCTTTATATAATTAAGCGCAAGATTAAGCTATAATTAATAGAATTTGTAGATATGTAATTAATACGCGCTTTATTAAGATTTAATTTTGTATATTGTTAAGTTCTATAAATGCAATCTACAAGCGCAATCTTTAAGTGCAATTTACGAGCGCAATCTATAAACGCAATTTACGAGTGCAATTTACAACTACTTATTATGTGTACAACAAGAAATATTCTTGTCAATGCATAACTTATACGTAGAAATCTTACAAATTGTTCGATTCTACTATATAGATTACTATAATATAAACGAGTAATGAATAGAGATATAAGCGAAGTATTGCGAGAGTTTGTGCGCATCTTAAATATTAAAATTGAATTCTTGCTAAGCAAGCGTTAAGACTTTTGTTGCTAAACAAATTCTAAGTTAACTAATAGCTAGATTAGTAGAATTCGCAATAGATACTTTCTAAGCAGAGGTTCTAGAATTGTTAATATAAAAACAAATCTATTATTATTGTTTCTTGCATTAATATCTTTATAAAGACAATAAAGTTATTGTGCGCTTACAAAATATAGAAGCGATAATATAATAAAACAAGCAACAATGTATTAAAATTAAAGAATATATATTTTTATTAAAAATCTACAAAGTTATTGCAAACAAAATAAATAATAACAAAATAAAAGAATTATACAAAAGATAATAAAAACAATAAAGATATAATAAAAGTACAAGAAATATTGTTAAAAACTTTATTATTATTGTCTAAGAATTTTTTTTTTAAATAATATATTACACATACAAAAGTTTGTTATTGTTAAGTCTAAAAATTGCTTGCAAAACTTATTAAACAAGATATAAGCTATATCTTCGCAAATACAATATTAATATTAAACAATCTTTAAAAATTTTATTTAACGAACGTTGTCTATTTTTAAGTTAACTTTAGATCTACTTTTTAATTAAATATTTAACAATTAATTCTTTATTTAATACGACAAACAAGAAGATTAATAGCAAGACAAACAAAGTAGTTAACAAGATAAACAAGAAGAAACAACAACTAAGAGACAAATATTAGATATTTCGATTTTTTATATAAGTAGTTTTCAAATGTAATTAAAGATGCAAATAGAGATTAATTCTAAGTATACAAAAAGATATATTTTAGATTTAGATTTATATTAGAAGATTCTTGAGAAAATATATTAAATTTAATAATAAATAGACGCAAAATTATATATCTCTTATTGCTTTCTTGTATTTTTGTTAATATTATTTGTTTATAAAATCAATAGATTACTTAATTAGATTTAGTAAGAAAGAGTAATATAAGAGCAAAGTAGAAGTAATATAAAAGCAGAGTAGAATAATATAATTCTAGTAATTATCTATTAAAAACTACAAATTTGTTGTCTAAAAATATAGATTAATTTATTACTAGAACAATATTGTAAATAGCAAAAAAGCGTAAAAATTTGTAAAAAATTTTGAAAAAATTAAATCAAGCTATATATAATCGACTTAAATCTTGTATTACAAAATCGAAATATATTGCAAACTATATAGTCGACAACTACAATAAAATAAATATCGAAATATTTAAAAATATAATAGTATTTATTAAGCAAAAGCTTTTAGAATAAGATTAAGAGATTATTTTTAAGAAATTGATTGAATAAGAATTTTAGATGCGAAGTTGAAAAAAACTTGTAAAATAGAAGTTCAAACAATTCTATCTTTTTTTGCAAAAAATATAGGAAAATCGCAAATTTAAAAAGATAAATAAGAGGAAATTAAAACGTTAATTACAAAGTCGAAATTAAAGTTAAAATCTAAAAAAAATAAAACTTACAAAAAATAAAATAAAAGAAGAGAAAACAAGAATTTAGAGTCTTTTAGAGAAACTTCTACTTTATTATTACAACTACAAAATTTAATATTAAGATTATCTTTGTTAGATCTTAGAATTTTTGAAGTTATTAACACAATAAAATTGCGTGCTTTAATTATAGAAATTGTCAAAATCTTTTCAAAAATAGTAGCTACGTTTATTTCAACAAATAAGAAGAACAATACAAAGAACTATTTATATATAAAGATAAATATAGATTTGCAATATTGAATTAATTATTGTTTTGCAATATTGATTAAAGTTTTTTAACTAATTAAACTAGCTTTATTAACGAAGAATTAAGAAGAGAATTTAGTTATAATTATATTGAAGTCAATCGTCTATATAGCTTACTAAAGAAAGCTAGAATTTCTTTTGAAAATAAATCGAATTTCTAATAATTAAATTAACAAATAAATAATTTAATATTATAAGAATTAAAACAACTTTCTAGCGTTTGTAAAACAATATAAAATAAAATTTAAGTCTAGCGTCTATCTACTTGTCTCTAAGAATCTCTTAAGACAATATATTTATAAGAGAGAAAATCTAATTTTCTTATTAAACAACTTTTAGTAAGTTGATGTTCAATTTTAAATAACAGATAATATTAATTTAACTAAATAGAATTAATATAGAATTATTGTCTACAAAAATTAATTTAATTATTAATTAAAGATTTAAAGTATTAGATATAATTACAACTTCAAAGCAAACTAAAAATAATATTATATTATTAGCGAAGAAATACTAATTAACAAAAAGAATAACTTCTTAATTGCTTGTTTTCTATATTACAAATAATAGTGCAAATAAATTTAAATTTCTATATAATATATATACTGTTACAAAACAATTACAAGTACAAGTTGTTAAAAATATTGTATTTGTTACTCTTTAAAAAATATAAAGATTAAATATTAAAATATTATTTTAATCTTAATATAAATTAGAATATTTATTAAAATTTATAGCAATTGCAATTAACTATTTTCTTTATTCCTTAAAATAATTTGTTTTATAAAAAATATTTAATAAACAAATTTTATATATAGATTAAAGTATAGTTATCGCAAACAATAAAGAAAAATAACTAAATAAAAGAATACTAGATATTAAGTTAACGAAAAAAAAATTGTTAAAAAAAATTGCGTTAAACGAATATATTTTGTTAATTAAAAATTATACAAATTGCACATTCTTAAATCTCTTATTACAAGCTAAAAATCAAAATTAATACGAAAATTAAAATATTTTTTGTATATATAACTTTACTAAATAATAAAAAAACTCTTAAAAATTCTTGTATAAATATTCGAAACAATATAATTGCAACTTATTAAGATTTAATTTCGTTAAATTTATTCTTAATTAATATATTCTATTGTTTTAAAATAGCTATTAACTTCTCTTATATATTTAATATCAAAAACGCAATTTTAGAATATATATTCTAGAATTCGACCAAAATAATAAAAAAGTTAAGAACATTATTTAAAAACACAAAGAAATTCGATTGTATAATAAAGAAAACTCGAAAACATATAATATATTATATAAAATAAATATAAAAAAAGATTTAAAAAATAAAAAATAAAGTATTTGAATCAAATTTATAAATAGAGTTTATAAAATCTAAAAACTTTAAAATTTCAAAAATATATTAATTTAATATTTAAAATAATTTAGAATCTTATTTATTTAGTTATAGAGAAACAACAAAATTTAAGTCTTTAATTGTTTATTCTAATAAAGAAAAGAAGATTCTATTATTTTAATTTAAGATTAAAAAAAAATATTATAAATTAAAATTAAATTAGCAATCTAAATTAAGTATTTTAGAACTAAAAATAGCTTTTAAAATTATATAATTATCTTTTGTTTCGAAAAATTTAACTTAGATATAACAACAATTACTTACTCTATTGTTATTACTTATAATTTAGACAAATATTTTAAAATTATATTAAAAGAGCTTATTATTATTATTATTATCTTTAAAAAGCAAGCAAGATTTGCAATAAAAAACTTCTTTAAGTACTTAGTTTTAATTTAATAATTTTTTCGACTCTTTAAAAAGTTTTATACAAATTAATTTATTATATTTTTTATAAAATCAATTAAAATAACAAAAGAGACAAGAAATCTATATTGGCAATTCCGGAGAAGACGTTTTATATAAGCTAATCCTGCTATCGATTCTCTATAGAGACAATATTGACATTTTTGCTTGTTTCTGCTTGCGCTAATCTAATTAGGAAATTAAAATTATTTATATAAATTAGTATTGTTTTATACTTAGTTCGAAATTTTTAATTTAATTGAGCTAGTACTAGAAACGTAATAAATTATCAAAATTAGGATTTTTCGATTCTATAAATAAATTCGCGTCTATAAGCGTCAATCTATTAATAAAATCGAGATATTCTATTTTCAATAATTTATTACGTTCCTAGTACTAGCTCAATTGAGCTAAAAATTTCGAACTAAGTATAAAATAATACTAATTTATATAAATAATTTTAATTTCCTAATTAGGTTAGCGCGAGCAGAAACAAGCAGAAATGTCGATATTGTCTCTATAGAGAATCGATAGCAGAATTAGCTTATATAAAGTCTCTCTCCCGGAATTGCCGAAGTAGTCTAACAATTTAAAAAAAATAAGAGCAATTTCTTTAATTTTTACTACAACTTTTGTACGAATAGAAATAAAAGTTTCTTTATTAAGTAATTACAAGACAATTATTAAAAGAAAAAAAGTTATATATAGTCGAGTAATTAGATAATATTAGACTATAAATTTGAAAATACTTGTTATTAGTATTATCAATCTATCTACAATATATATACAATCTTTTTTACTTAGATCTTAAGATCTTAGCTACTTAATATATTATTAGATTGTATAGTATAATCTATATATATATTGCAATAAGTCTTTGTTATTATAATTGTCTACTAATTAATATTTTTATTTCTACTTTATTACAATACAAAATTAAGTATTATAGCAAATTCGATATTATTGTTGTCTTTAGCAAGATTTAAATATATTTTAAAAACAAATATAAGATGATCTTTATTATTTGTTACAATTTGTTTAAATATATTGTAATATTTTTTTAAGTTATATAATATCTTAATTATATTTTAGTTTTTTATTAATAAAATTTTTAATTTCTATTTGAACAATTTCTATATAATTTATATAGATAATATTTTAATCTACAATAATATTAAGAAGAAATATAAAGATTATATAAATAAAGTTTTTGCTAAATTTTATAACGTAGATTTTTATTTAAAAATTAACAAATGTGTTTTTTTTTATTAAGTAAATTAAATATTTAAATTTAATTATTATTATTAAAAAGATTTAAATAGATTTCGAGAAAATTAAATATATTTTTAAATAAAAAAAATCTATTTGCGTACGCAATATGCAAATTTTTCTAAATTTCGCAAACTTCTATTAATAATATATCTATAATTATTCGAATTTAATTAAATTTTCGTTAATATTTAATAAGTTTAAGAATAAGAATCTAAGTTTTCTATAACAATTTAAAAATTTTAAGAATTTTGCGTTTAAAGTTCTTAAGAAAGTTTTTATTAATTAATATATTCTTTATTATTTTAATTTTAATTTGAAAATTTATATCGAAAACAATATCTTTAATCTCGTAATTATTATTGTGTTATTGCAAATAAATTTGAATAAATTGCTTTATTTACTAATTTATATATTTAAGATTATATTATTTGCAAAATGCAATTATAAAATTTATAACAAGAAACTATTAACTATTGTTCGCGTTTTCGAGAAATAATATTTAAAGTATATTGATATATTTGTTAAGCAATTTGTTAAGATTATTATTAATTATTGCAATTTAAAGCATTTTATAATTATTAAACAACTAAATTGTTATTAAACTTACTAAATCGAATTTTTCTTCAAATTTAATTTTAAGATTATCTATTAATTAAACGTATTAAATACAATATTAAATAATTTAATCAAATAGTTGCAAAATTTGTTTTTTGATAAAAACAATTCTTGCAATTAGTTTTAACAATAGAAAATTCTTAAATAATATAATTAAAAATCGAATATAATTAAAATTATTATATTAATTCTACTATTATTAAATATTATTTACAATTTAATAACAAAATTAGTTTATTTGTTTCAAGACTTTATTAAGTTTAAACTAATTGCTAATAAAAGAATTGCAAAAGTTTACAAAGAAATTACTTAAAACTCGCTAATAATTAACAAAAATATAAAATTATTTATATTGTTATTGTTTATAGTATCTATATTATTTTAACAAAAAAAAATTTGTTTTATTTAATTTCTTTTTTTAATTTCTTTATTTATTATTGTTGTATTTATAAGCTCTTAATTTAGAGTTTTTTTATTTTTAGTTATTAATTTTGTCTTCTCTTTAGATATATCTATTCTATATATATTTCAACTATTTATATCTTAATTGTTTATATTTTAACTATTTATATTTGCAATCTCTTTTGTAATTTGATTTTTACTTATTGTTGCAATTAATTTAATAAAAAAGAAAAAGTCTAAAATAAAACTTAATTTCGAAATTCTTGTTAAACAAATATTAAAAATATATTTATATAATAAAAAAATTAAAATAGATTATTTAAATTAAAAAAATTAATAAACAAAAGATTTTAATTGTTTTTTGCAAGACAATTAAGTTAAAATACAAAAGTTGCACAATAATTAAATATTTAACAATTAAAGTTAAGTATTTATTTGTTTAAGACAAAATATATATATTTTGAAACAAAGATAATATACTTTAAGTCGAAGTAATTAGATTTTAGTATAAATTATTAAGTATTAAATACTTAAATCAAATAACAATACTTAAGAAGATATAGTGTTACTACTATTAATTTACACTATATTTAGATATTAAGAAGTACGTTAAAAGTTATTTGATTTGCAAGTACGTCAAATTATATTGCAAATATAAGTATAATCTAGTAAAGTTTTTATCTATTTTAGATTATTATTAACAAAATATATTTTGCAATTTTATTATTTTTTTGTTATTATATTGCTATAAAAGAAAGATTTTTTAGTATATTTTAGTAATAATTAATAGATTATTTAAGAATAGGAAATTTATATTTATAAACTCTTTAAAAGTTAAGATTGTTGTTTAGATCTTTATTAACTTTCTTTAATATATTAAGAATTTTTCAATTATTATTATTTTTAACAAAAATACTTATTTTATTTTTTACTTCTAACAATATTTTTGCAAAAAATTAAAAATTAAGTCTAAACTATTAATTGTATTCTATTTAGATATTAATAATTAAATTAAAAATACAAATATAATTTTTAAGCAATGTTTTAAAATATATATGCAATATAATTAAATTAATTAAATTAATTATTTTGTTATTATTAAGTTTGTTGCAAACAACTATATTAGCAAATCTATTAATTTATTATTATTTTTTGCTATTAAATACTATTTATTACAATTAAATCTAAAATTATTCGAAGCTTTTTTTAACAATAATATGTTAAAAGTTTGTTGCAATATAAAGAAAATTAATAGAATTGTCAAAAAAATTAATAGTTTGCAAAAGATTTTTTGTTAAAAATTTGTTTAAATGCAAGTTAAGTAAATAAAATTCGTTAATTGCAAATATATTGCAATTTCGAAATTTTAAATTAATAATAAAGTTATATTTAATATTTAAAATATTAAAATAACTTAATTATACAAATTTTTAAAGTATAAAAATATAGATTTGTATAAGATAATTCGAGCAATTAACAATTACGTCTATAAACTAAAATTACTCGAATTAATAAAAATTTATTTAATATTTTATTTATAGTATTTGTATCTTAATAAAAGTAAACTTTTGTTAAATTAATAAATTAAACTTTTGTTGTTAACAATTGTTCTAACTTTGTTATTAACTTTTATTACAAGTATTTAAACGCAACGAAGTTTTACTAAATATTAGATTAATTGTATCGAATTAAACTATCAAGTTCGAGTTAAATACTTAATTCGAATCAAATTAAATTAATTTCTAAAGTTAAAATTAAAAAGTTAATTCGATTTCTAATATTAAAATTAACTATTCGAGTTAAGTTGCAAACTTAAAATCGAAAATCAACTTAAAAAATCGACTTAAATTGTCAAGACTTAGTATTAGTATAAAGAAATTCTAAAATAAATAGTAGAAAGTTATATTCTATTTTATAATTTCTTAATAATAAATTATATAATAATATGTTAAGATAATGCATTTAAGCTATTTAGTTTTAAAATTCAAAAAGTTAACTTAATTATATCTTAAAAGAGATTCGATTTTTTGATACAATACAAATATTAGTATTACAATTCTAGCTTGTTATAGTTTAATATATATTTTACAGAGAAATATATAGCACAAAGTACAACTATCTGTATACTTAATAACTTAATAAACAAATAATACTTAATAAACTAGTAAGCAAACTTAACATACTTGTTGACAAACAAAACAAGCAAAACTTAATATATTCGACAATAAGTATAATAAGCAAATAGATCTTCTTTAGTATATAAATCTTCTAAATACAACTTTCTTATAAATTGTATTTAACTTATAATAAGTTTTGACTTATTATTATAACAATTTAGTTGCAACTTTTTATTATTAAGCTAAGTAATTGCTTGCGTTGTTTAACAATATCTAAAAATCTCTTTAATAGCATAATTATCTTTAATATCTTTGTAAAAAGTATTAGCGTAATATTTTAAATACTTTAAAAATATTTGTATTAGATTAACTTGCTTCTATTTCGAGTACTAACTTTATAATATTATATTAACTCTTTAGTAAAGAAGACAACAAAATTAGAATTAACAAGTCTAATATTTATTATAAAGATTATATTAATCTAAAGAACTAACTTATACAAATAAATATTTACTTTATCTTTTATTTTGTTTTAACAAACAAAAGAACAATTTTCGTATTTAAGTTTCTTAGAAAAAGATTTTAATATTAACTCAAATTAGATTTACGCAAATATATAAAGAATTATAACAAAAATCCTTAAACAATATTTACAAACTTTAATAATTTTAAGACAAAGCTTCGAAGAATCTTCGAAACATTTAATAAAAAATAAATTGCAGAAAAAGTAATTTAGTATTTAATTTAAAAGATTTTTGTATTAAATTATATAACTAAATTTTAAAAGTATATTAATCTAATTAAATAAAACAATATTGTACTTATAACAATATTTTAACAAAATCTTAAAAACAATCTTAAGAATAAGATAATATATAACAAAAAACTTATTAGCAATATATTTAATCTTATCGAAATAATTATTAATCTTAACAACAAGCTATATAAGAAAACTATAAAAAAAAGATACAATTAATTACAAGAAAAAATATTGTTTAACTTAAATATAGAATATAAGTAATATATATAAACAATATATATCTTCTTAAAAAATAATTTTGTTATTATATTTGTATTTTCAAGTAACTTTTATATCTTTTTAATAACTTCGAATCGATTTGCTTTTTTAATTGCAAATTTTTTTTTTCGCTTTTTGTCTAAATTTATTCTTAAAATACTATACTATAAAGTTGTTAATATTGTATACTTTATTATATTATTTAAATATATTATTATAAAAATTTTAATTAATTTAATATTTTTTTATTTTATTTTTAATATTTTTTTTAATATTTTTACAATTCGATTTTAAGACTTGTATTTAAATAATTGTTTTACGCAATTTCTTAACTTAAATTAAGAAAGTCTTGCAATTATTGCTCTATTTTTGATATAATTTCTTCTTATTATTATTATTTTATACTTGTGCGCAATTGCGACTTGCAATACTTTTTAAGTTAATTAATAGCATTTTTATTATTTGTATATATACTTAACTTATTTTACGAATAATATATAAAAATAATATAATTATATAACAACTTAAAGATTTTTTATAATATCTAGTAAAATATAACAAAATTTAAAGAATAAAAGATTTAAAGAAATTAACAAAATTATAAATAATATATTAACAAGTATTTTTATTAAAACAAAGTAAAAAATATATATTTTAAAATTAAAATTAAAATTTATTTAATAATATTTATTTTAAACTTTTGTTAATATAAAAATATTATTTCTTTATATTAATATATATCTAATTTCGTTAATATATTACGTAAATTTATTTTTGTTAATTGCTTTGTTATTTAAATTACGTACTTTTATTGTTAATTATTAACGCAATAACTTAACGCATTTGCGCTAATTAAAATTATCAAAATTATCGCTTATTTTATTATAACTTCTTTGAATTTTATCTTAAACTTAACATTTCTTTTTTACGTTTATATAAATCTCTTTTTAATATTATTAAATTTGTTACTTTTTTTAATAATATATATAAAGTAGATAAATAATATATATAAATAATACAAAATATTTTGTCTAAAACTAATATATTTAATTTACTAATTCGCAAATCGATTTTAAAGTCTTTTTGTAATAAATTAATTTCTTAATTTGATTGTAACAAAATAAGCATTAACGAAAAAAAATCTCGCGAAAGATTAAGTACTAAGAAAAAGAATATTTAGAATACTAATATAGTTAAGATAATACAAACAAATAATGTATTTTTAACTAATATACTAATGTTTTGCGATAACAAACACGAAAGTAAAAGTCTAATATTGTTGCTTTTTGTAAGATTCGAAAATATTAAAAGTTGATTAATTTTTTTATTTTTCGACGTTTATTTTAGTATTTAATTTGAAAACTTTTAATATAACAAAGTCGAAAATTACAAATATAATTAAAACAACTATCTTATTTAGAGCTTAACTTTAGTAATACTTTAGAAAGTAATTAAAATATTTATAATTATTCTTTTTTTTAATAAGTGTATTATCTTTTTGCATTACTATTATAATAACAAAATAGTAATTAATATTTCGCGCATTATAGATTTAAATCTTGCGATTATTTACGCTAAACGTATAACAATTTAATTGAAGAATTTATTCTTTATTAAGTATTTAATAAAGCAATTTAATCTTTTTAATTAAAATTTTGATAATAATATTATATTCTTTTTTTTAAGAGATTATAATATGTTTTTTGCATTAGCTAAGACTCGAATCTTTAGAATTTTATTATTAATAAATTTTTTCTAACAATTTAAGTTATTAAATATATTATTTCTTTGTATTATTACTAATAATATCTAATAATTTTTATAATTATTAAAGATATTTTCTTTTTAAAAATTAACTTATTTATAAATAAATCTAATCTAAAACAATCTTAAAATCTAGCGAAAAAAAATCTTCTTCTTTATTTATCGCTTAATTGTTATTCTTTTTTTTACAATATATATTTTACAATTTAAAAACAATTTTTTTTGTATTTAAATTAATAATACTATTAAAGTATTTAATTATTATAATTTGTTTAACTATTTATAAACTTATTTAAGATCAATTTTATTAATATATTCTTCGAGCAAAACTAAAAGTTTGTTTAATATTTATTAATAATATTAAATATAAAAGCACATTTTAAGTTATTTGCGTTAACTTTAAAAAGTAAAAGTTTAATATATTATCTCTTTAATATTTCTAAATTAAATATTTATTTTTTACAATATTAATACAAAGATATTAATTATTTTTATTCTAAATTAAACAAGATTATTATAATTGTTAAAGTAAGAATTTTAAAACAATTACAATAGATTATATTAATATTAGTAAAAAATTATATATATTATTATATTGTATTATCTCTTTAATAATATTTGTACTTTATACTTTACTTTTAAACTAGCAATTAAATTGTAATAATATTAATAATAATTTTTAAATTTTGTCTTATATTTGTTCTTATAGTTAATAATATTGTTATTTTCTCTCTTATTTTACAACTTATAAAGATTAACTTTTTGCGTAAAATCTAGAATATTAACGAGATTATATAACGTTTCTCCTAATTCTTTTGTTTTTATATAGTATTTCGCAAGTTTTATTAAAGCGTTATTGCAAATCTTAAGTACAATATTTGTTAAAAAATAAATATTAATTCTTATTATCTTTTTTAAATATTTAAAATAATTAAATATTGTATTAAATACTTAAAATTTTAAATAAATATTTATATTAATTGTTCGCGAAACTAGATTAATTGTTTTTGGAACCAAAACCCGAATTCTTGGCGTTAAGAGTCGGGTCGATTCCAAAAGTTGGAATCGAATATACTATATATAGTATACTAGTATACTATATATAGTAATTCGATTTCTTAACATTTCGAATCGATTCCAAAAGTTGGAACCGAAACCCGAAAAACAATTAGTCTACGCGAAACTATAAAAATATATTTGTAAAAAGAATTTAATATATTATTAATAAACAAAATTAAGTTAAATTTGCTTTTGTTAAGTTTAACTTGTTAAATTCCTAAATCTTAAAGATTTTTCTTTATTTAAAAATTAATGTAATTGTGTAATTAATATATTTAACAAAATATAAAATAAATAGAGTTTTAATAAATACAAATATTTTGTTTTACTTATTGTAACTTTTTATTAATTTTCTCTTAAAAGATTCTAAATTAAAGCAAATATTAAGTTAAGTTATTAATAACAACTATAAAAGCGCGAATTTAATAAAATTAATATATACATTATCTCTTTATATTATTATAAATTCAAATATCTTTTCAATTATATTAGATAAGCTTGTACTTCTTATAATATCTTGAAATTGTTTATTCTTTAATTGTATTACAATATTGTTATTTGTTGCTTTCGATTCTATAATTAAAATAAAATCTTAAGTTACAATATTAATTATATAAGTTAAATAAAACACAAAGTTTTGTTGTTTGTTTTATTAAATTTCTTATTAATTTGAAATCTTTTTAAGTTTATTCTTAAATATATTGTTATTAATTGCGTTATTAATAATAGTTTTAAGAAGTTTGTCTTTAATCTTAAAAGACTTTAAAATCTTTACAAATTTTAATACTAATTAACAATTTATATACTTAATATTAAGAGAAGTAAATTTAATAAAATATTTGCGAAATTGAAATACAATATTTACTTTATATATTAATACTTTTTAAATAAACAACTTTTTAAAAACTAAATTATATATTTAAAGCAATAGAGACAAGTTAAATACTTATAAAATTTATCTTAAATTTCTTACAAATTTAATTATATATTAAGAAAATTATTTTAAATAGTTTAATACAATTTAAAAGTATTAAATTTAAATAAAGTATTTCTAATAATTTTTAAAAGTTAAGATTGTTAATAGTTTAAAAAGACAAATTTAAATTTACAAATATTTTGTATAATTAGTTATTTTAATTATTTTAAATAAAGAATAATAACAAATTAATATAATTTTTCTTTTAATAAATTGTTAATTATATATTATTTATATATATTATTAATTGTAACTTACGTAATTAAAAACTAGATTAATTGCAATTTATAATAAAAATTATTTTCGTTCTAAATAAAAAAAGAATAAAAGATGTTTTTTTATATTTAATATATTTAAATAACTATAAGCAATAAAATAATTTAAAATTTTATAACAACTTTTGTATACAATTTTTGAAATATTATTTACAATTAAAGTTATTTAAATATATTTGTTTTAAAACTTAAATTATACTTCTATATTAATTTTTTTTGCTTAATATAAATTAACAAGTTTCGATTAAATTTTATTTAAAATATTATTGTTAACAATTGTTTGTAATTATTATACTTAAAATTAAATATTAATATTTAAACTTTATTTTATATATTTGTTTTTTTTCTTAAAATAAACAATAAATAATTGATAAATATTTTATTAAATATTTTGTTAAGATTTCTTTTTTTAGTATTAACAACAAAAGTAAAAAAACTTTAATTAGATTAACTTGCAAATTAATTAAAATATAAGCTACTTAATAACAAATTGCGAGAGATAGATTTATTAGAAATTTTTTTGTTTAAAAATAATAATTGATTTAAAGCTTTTAAAGAATTCGATATTTTGTAGACAAAAATACAAATATAATATAACAATATTTTTTAATAATTTAAAAGAGAAACTTAAAAATAAAAAAATAATACAAAAGAGTAATACAAACAACAACTAATATAAGTAAGTTATTTTAAAATAATATAAACAAAAGTAGCTTTTAAATCGAAGTATATATTAGAATTAGAGCTTCGATAGCTAGTATATAGTTAATTGACGAGAATACTAGCTATGCAGAACTAACTATATATAGAAAATAAATATAAGTACTATAAGTATTAAAATGCTAGATATTACTTGTAGTATATTCGAGACTAAAAAGCAAAAATTCGAAAAATAATTAAAGAACAAAGTTTGTCTAACTTGAAATTGTAATACTATTTTTTTCTTTTACTTGCAAGCTTCGACAAAGCAATATTAAGTTTTTTAGTTAGCATTTTTAGTTAACTCTAGTTAATATCGAATACTTGTTAAGTATAAACTTCGATTAATATTAAATACTTGTCGAGTACAAGTTTTAATTAATATTAAATATATATTAAGTATTACTTAACAATTAAAATCGAAGTTTTCAATACGCATTAAATAAGAGAATAAATTTGTTAAGTAAAAAAGATAATCGAAAATTTAAAAATAAAATATAAAAAAAATAGTAATATGCAAAGCAAAGAGTATATATATTGCAAATAATATTTTAGTTAATTCTCGATTACTTTCGATTAATATTAAGTATATTTATTAGATACAATTTAATATTCGAAATCAAATATCAAGTAATTGTCGAACAATAGAAATTAAGTTTTAAGCAATTGTTGAACAACAAATATCGAGTTTTGAACAATTTGTCGAACAACAACAAAATTAAGAGAGAAAAAAAGTATAAATAAATTTTAAAAAAACATTAAATATAGAAAAATTAAAGAGAGTACAAAAGATTATTAATTTTAATTCTAAGAGAGAAGTCTAGATTATATAATACAAAAATTGGAAAATTGATAGCAAGATAAAAATTAACTAGTTACGTAATCTTAAAAAGAGTTAGCAACAACAAAGAAAATAACAATATTAAAAAGTCGAAATTTGTCGAATTTTAACTATATTTGAATATATTTGTCTAAATTTGCAATACAAAAAAAGAAAATAATATAAAAGTATCTTAATAGCAATTTATATACAATTATGCATATATTTAGAAATATTAAGTTAATTCTAATTTAAAGAATCTTTAAAAGAAACAATTATAAAATGTCTAGCAAAAATACTATAGAAATAACAATAAGAATCTCGAGTATATATTAATTAACTTTCGACAATAATAATATATTAATAATGCGTTTTTGAAATTCTTGTTAAATACAACAAAAAACAAGATAATATATCGAATTTAATTTCGATTGCAAATATATAGCAAGTAACTTTTAACAATAGTAATATATTAGCAATACATTTTCGAGATCGATTGTAGATATAACAACAAGAGCTATAGATATATATTGAGCAATGTTTAGACAACAATAATAGTAGAGCGCAAAGATATATAGATACAAATTATTCTACTTATTAGATTCTTAATTAGAAGACGTCTTAAATATCTAGTAAAATCTTATTGTGTTAAAATATTAATAATAGAAGTTAATAACAAAGTTAGAACAATTGTTAGTTATAAAATAGTTTAATTATTTAGATTTATTGTTGTAGTTTGTATAGCTTGTAAAGAGAATTTAATATTGTAGTATTTTATATTTGTAATTAGTAACAATTAGACTTAAATTTATATTATTGTTATTTTTGCATATATTGTATTATAATATCTCGATATTTTTAATATAATATTTAAAATTGTTGTTAATATTGTTAATAGTATTAACAAGCAATAAAGACTTAATTTGTTAATTTGACAAAAACTTGCTCTTATTAAGATACAAAAGTTATAGATAAAATACTAAATAAATCTTTATTAACTCGAGCAATTCTAGTTTGTAGATATAATTGTTAATTGCTTAAATAATCTTATAGAAATCTATATTTTTATACTTTAGAAACTTATATAATTAAGTTGTTTTAATATTTCGAGTATTAAGTATAATTTAATTATCGATTTTAAATTTCGAAATTGTAACGCGTTTGCAATTAACAAATTTTACTTATTTAATTTAAATTTAGATAAACTCTTAATAAAAGAAGTTTTGCAAAATCTTAATTTTTTTAACAATCTTGTCGACGTTCTTTATATTGCGTCGAGCTTCGAACGTAATATTGTTGTAAAAAATTGTAAATAACTTTAAATCTAATTGTAATAAATAGTCTTTAATAGCAAAGAAAAATAATAAATTAGTAGACTTGTTAATATAATTGTTTATAACAAATTCGACAATAGCAAAATAACTAATTTAATTATCTTAATTGTATTGTATATACACTTAAAGATATTGCTTAAAAACAATATTAATATTTTCAATTTAATTGTTAATTTCTAAATAGAACGCAATTAATAATTTAGATTTAATTTCTAATCTTTTGCAAAAATATTGTTAAAAATAAACAATAAATTAAGTATCTTTATTAGAAACAATAGTAACTAAAAAGTTCTCAATATATTAAACAAAATTAATAAAAATTTAAATAACAACTTTAACTTTTAAAGAGTTTATAAGTATAAATTTCTTATTCTTAAATAGTCTATTAACTATTACTAAAATATATTAAAAAATCTTTTCTTTATAGCAATATAACAATAGAGAGATAATAAAGTTGCAAAATATATTTTGTTAATAACAATCTAAAATAGATAGAGATTTTAATAGATTATATCTATATTTGTAATATAATTTAATATATTTGCAAATTAAATAGCTTTTAATATATTTTTTAATATTTAAATATAGTATAAGTTAATAGTAGTAATATTATATTTTCTTAAGAATAGTTGTTCGACTTAAATACTTAATACTTAACAATTTATATAAAGACTTAATTGTTTTAATTTAAAAAATATTATTTGTACTTTAAGATATATATATTTTGTTTCGAATAAACAAATATTTAATATTAATTATTAAGTATTTAATTATTGTGCAATTCTCGAGTTTTAGCTTAATTGTCTTGCAAAAAATAATTAAAATCTTTTGTTTATTAATTTCTTTAATCTAAATAATTTGTTCTATTTTTTTGTTATATAGATATATTTTTAATATTTGTTGAACAAAAATTTTAAAATTAAGTTTTGTTTTAGATTTCTTTTCTTTTATTAAATTAATTGCAATAACAAGCAAGAATTAAATTGTAAAAGAAATTGCAAGTATAGATAATTAAGTTGTAAACAAAACAAATATATTTAAAAAAAAGACAAAATTAATAGTTAAAAATAATAGAATTGTAGATTAAGAAATTATAAATACAACAATAATAAGCAAAGAAATTAAGAGTAGAGATCTAGTAAAATAAAATTTATCTTATTAAAGTAATACAAATATTGCAAACAATAAAAATATAAATAATTCTATATCTTTGTTAGTTGCTAGCAAGATTTAAGTAAATTTCTTGCAAGCTTTTGCAATTCTTTTGTTAACAATTAGTTTAAACTTAATAAAGTTTTGAAATAAATAAATCAACTTTATTATTAAATTGTAAATAATATTTAATAATAGCAAAATTAATACAATAGCTTTAACTATATCTAATCTTAAGTTGTATTGCTTAAGAATTGTTTATTGTTAAAATTAATTACAAGAGTTATTTTTATTAAAGAGCAAATTCTACAATTGTCTAATTAGATTGTTTAACTTTGTATCTAGTATATTAAATCGATAAATAATTTTAAAATTAAATTTAAACAAAAACTTAATTTAGCAAGTTTAACAACAATTAAGTTGTTTAATAGTTATAAAATACTTTAGATTGCAATAGTTAATAATAATCTTAATAAGTTGCTCAATAGATATATTAATATACTTTGAATATTATTTCTTAAAAGCGCAAACAATAATTAATAATTTTTTGTTATAGATTTTGTAATTGTATTTTGCGAACAATATAATTTTAAATATATAAACTATTAAGTAAAGCAATCTATTTAAGTTTATTTGCAAGAGTACAACAATAATTACAAAGTTAAAGATATTGCTTTCGATTTAAATCTCTAGATTAAAATTAAAATAATATAAAATAAATTAATTAATAAAGATTTGTTTAAGAGTTTTAAATATAAGATTTTTAAGATTGTTAAATTATTATAGAAAATTAAGACTTTTATTTTTAAGCTTACTAAGCGCTAACAAAGATTTAATTAGACTTAAATAGTTATAGATAAATTGTTAATAGAAGTTAACAAAGTCTAGAAAGATTTATATATTGCGCACGCAAATAGAAGTTTCTTATTTAAAAATATATTTAATTTTCTTAAGATTTATTTGAATTTTCTTAATAGTAATAATTAGACTTAGATATTTAATTTGTTTAACAAAGAAAATATACTTATTAATATTTAAATAAAGATTTGTATTATAGAGCTTAACAAAAACTTTGTTTATATAATTCTTATATTTTGTCTTAATATTATTATAAACTAAGATATTATTTATATAAACAATATAAAAATTGTCTAAATAGAAATTAAGAATCTTATTAATAAAAGACTAAAATATAATTAAGATATTATATAGTTCAAAAAATATAATAATATACTTAAACAAATTGTAATAAATAATAAAGATTGTTTTGTATTTATTATTAAAATATATTTAAATTTTGTTAAAAATAACAATAATATTAAACTTGTTATAATACTTAATTTTATATAATTGTTGCAAAATCTTTTAAATTAATAATAAAGTATTATAATTCTTAATTGTTAAAATATTAAAATCTTTATAGTTTATATAGATATACAAATCTCTATTAGACTTCTTAACTATAAGAATAGAAATAATATATTATAAAATATTGTTGCAAATTTAATTTTTGCTTTTTATATTATTTAAATAGACTCTAATAATCTCTTTTTTTTAATAAAAAATACTATAGACTTTCTTAATTAAAGAAGTTACTTTTGGAATAAAATTAATAATATAATTAATACTTTTATTTAACAACAATTTGTTAGCTTTTTGTAGATTAAAGAGCTTAACTTAGTATTTAAACTTTAAATATATTTGTTTTTCTAATTATTTTAAACTAGAAGAATCTTACTTAAGCTTTGTATAAAATTTATTGTAATTATTAAAAATAATAGTTGCAATATTTATTATAATATTGTTGTCTATAGTACAAACTAAATATTTATTATTTTTCTTTAATTAATTTAGTATAATAAAATACTTAAACAATATAACAACTATTTTGTAATTTTCTTTGTTAACAAACTTTAAGAATACAAAGATATTTATTTAACAAATATTAATTTTATTAAAAGACTTTAAAAACAAATATTTTAACTACTTATATTAATTGTTAAAGATTTCTAACAATTGTTAATCTAATAAGTAATACTTTATACAATAATTAAAGTTAAACTTAAAAAATTAAATATTATTCTTAATTTATATATTATACTTCTTAATTTAAAGTATATCGAAAATAATTGCAAATTGTTCTAGTTTAATTATTAAATATTATAAGATATTAATATATTTGCTAAAATTAACAATAATTTAAGCAATATAAATAATATTAGAAACAAATTTGTTATTAATTAAATACAATTTAATAAAATTTCGAAATAATATAATAGAAAGTTTATAAAACTTAACAAACTTTTTATCTACAAAAATTCTATTAAAGATTTTAATATTAATAAGTAGCATTATCTTAATATAATATTTATCGAAAAACAAATTAATTTAATTTAAACAAATCTTAATATAAAAATTTAATTACTAATTGTTAAGCAACTTATTGTTAATAATACTAGAACTAAGTTTGATTTTAATAAGCAAAATTTTATCTTATAAATTAAATATAATTTTAAGTTTTTTTATTGTTTTTTGTATAAGTATTAACTTTTGTCTTAAATTGCAACTCTTATTAAAAATATTTAATTTTTTGATTTGCTAAAGTTATCTAAGTTGTTATCTAAGATATTAAAGAAACTATTTTCTCTAAATATTATTAGTTCGAAATTGCTAATATTATAAATCTTAAATTTAACAAAAGCTTTATTTTTAATTTTAGTTAATTTGTTTTTGCAAGAAATATTCTTATAATATAATCTATATTTTAATTTAAAATATTTTTGACAAAGATTAAAAAACTTAATTTTGTTTTTAAAAACTTAAGACTATACTTCTATATCTTGTTTTTAATTGTAAGTAGAAATATGCGTATTAAAGTTATTAATATTGCAAATACTTATATTAATATATTTAAAAAACTTGAAAATATTAATATAATTATTGTATTTGTTAATACTATTAATAACTTATATATAGATAAAAATTTAAATAATAGTCGAACAAGATTTTTTTATTTATTGAAGTTTTAAATCGATTTTACAAATTAATCTAATAAGTTAATTTAAAATAATATAATTTGTTAAAATAATATAGCAATTTTAAAGTCTATAGCTTAAATCTTTGTTAAATTAATATATTTTATTAACTTCTAATATAGAGATTTTAGTTGTTGTAGATATAAAGTAATTAATATATTAATTAAAAGTTTCGATATTCTTTATAACAAATTTAAATAATATAATTTAAACAAAGTTATATTGTTTTTTATTTAAATTGTTCTATTAAATACTTAGATTTTTAAGCAAATTATTTATTGTTAAATAAGAATTAATAGATTTATTAAACAAGCAATACTTAATTTCTTTAAAAATATTGTCAATAATCTTAACAATAGTAAAACTAAATTTAACTTTTTTAAAAATAATATATTAAGAAATATTATTAAACTTAGAAATTAATATAATAATTTATTGTTTAAACTTTTCGAAATTCTTAATAAAGATAGAAAGATTAAAAAAGTATTTATTGTTCTTTATATCTTATAACTTTAACTTAAGATTACAAACAAAATAGATATTGTTAAATTAATTTTTTGATTGTAAACTAAATTTATAAAAGTAGTTATATTTATTATTATTATTAAAGTTATAAATTATATAAATAGATTTAATAAATACAATTTTTTTATTTTAAAAAAAAGAAAGCTCTTGTTTTAGTTAATATATAATAGTTTTAAACAAATTGTATTAAGCTAAAATATTGTTGCGTTCTTGTTAAAGACAATATATTATTTTGTTGCAAATATTTATTGTTAACTTTGCTTAATTTAAATAAATTTGCAAAAAATTAATTTAAATTTTTAGTTAATAAATAGAGTCGAAATTAATTTTTTTATTAATTTAAAGCTTAACAATAGTAATATTATTTTTATAAAGTAATTAAAGTTATTTCTTTATATTACTTTTAATTACTTTTTAAAAAGATTAAAATATTTTTTATTAATTCTTGTTAAAATTGTTAAATTAATTAATTAGAATACAATATTAATTTAACTTATTTTTATCTTTTTTTTTAATATATTTGTTACAAAATTAAACAAAGTTGCTATTTAGCAATTAATATATTAAAGATCGAATTAATATATCTAATAAATCTATATTATTAAACAAATTTAATTTAATTAGTTTGTCAATTATAGTTTCGTAAAAATTAAATCGAACAAGCAACAAAAATTTAAATATATTGTGCTTAAGTAAATTAAAGTACTTTTCGAGTTCTAAATTGTCTCTAAAATTATTTTAATTTAATAGAGAATTTATAAAATAGTAATTGTAACAAAAAATAATATTAATATTTAATTAATCTTTATTTATTAAAAATTTCTTAAATAACTTGCAATTCTTGCTAGAGTTAAATTTAACTTTATTCTTTAAAGCTAATTTCTTGTTAACTATATTGTAAATATAGATAAGATACAAATAATATAAATATTTGTAAACAAAAATAAAAATTTAAGATTAAATATATTTAAAATTATATAAGTATTAAATAACTTATATTATTCGCAAAACAAAATTTTTGATATTAAAAATAAATATTGCTTAAAGTATTGTTTTGTTGCGTAGCAAATTTTCTAATATACAAAGATAAAAGTATTGTTTAAAGACAACAACAAAATTGTATTGTAATTGTTATTTTAGCAAGTCTACTAATTTTATTTTAGCAAATTTATTAATTTTATTCTAGCAAGTTTATTAATTCTATTTTAGTAAACTTATTAAATTTAAGTTAAGACAATTTATTGTTTTTTTATTCTAGCAAATTTACTAATTCTATTCTAGTAGATTTATTAAATTGTAGTTAGAACAATTTGTTATTTATTTTTTTTAGCAAAATTACTAGAGAATTAACAAAATTAAACATTGTTAAGTTATATATCGATTAAGAGATATTTATTGTTGCAACTTAATTATGCTTTGCAAAGCGCTTGTTCTAGTAGCTCTATATCTAGAATTGCTTTAGTAGCTTTGTATCTAAAGTTACTTTAGTAGCTCTATATTTAAAGTACGTTTTAAAGAAAAAAAATTTAGCAAATATAAGTATCTTTAAAATATAATTTGCAAAATTGTGTTTAAAAGAATAGCTAATATTATATTAGAGTTAGAGCTTCGATAGCTAGTATATAGTTAATTGACAAAAATACTAGCTATATAAAACTAACTATATACAAGAAATAAGTATAAATACTATAAGTATCAAAACGCTAGATATTACTTGTAGTATACTCGAGACTAGAAGACAAAGATCTAGAGAATAATCGAAGAGCAAAGTCTATCTAGTCTAGAACCGTAACACATACTACTTAATACTATAGCGAAAAATTTAAAATTATAATAATATATATTTAAAAATAGAAGATCTTAATATAATAATATTATTTTTGATTTTTTAACAATTTAATTTAATTTCTAATATTAAAATCGAAAATTAAGTTAAGTTAAAATTAATTTAATTCTAAAATAGTAGAAATTATATTAAGTTTTAAGTTAATTTCTAATATTAGAATTAACAAGTTAAGTTAATTTCTAAAGTTAAAATTAAAATCTAATTCAACAATTAATTTACTAAATATTTAGAATATCTTCTAATTAAAAATCTAATAAGTAAAACAATTTGCTCTTATATATTTTTGCGCTTTTTTATTATTGTTGTTAAATATTATTTAATATATATTTACAATTCTTGTTATTATATTTAGAATTAATCTCGAAAATATATTGTTAATATATTACTATTGTCGAAAGTTATTTGTTATATATTTGTAATTAAAATTGAATACTTTTTTAAATTAAACTTACTTAATATATTATTTTATTTTTTGTATTAATTAATAAGAATTTCGAAAATATATTATTAATACAAGTATTATTGTTAAGAATTATTCGATATATATTATTAATATAATTACTATTGTTAAAAGTTATTCGATATATATTTGCAATCTCTACAATTATTTCTTAAATTATTTGTTAAATATTCTAAATTTGCTTTTCTTATATATTTTACAAATAAAATATAATCTTAAATACGTAAATATACAAATATATATATATAAATTATTTACAAAGAACTTTTATATTAATTCTTTGCTCTATATAACAAATTTAGACAAATGTATTCGAACATAATTAAAATTCGATAGATTTTAACTTTTTAATATTGCTATTTCGTTTGTTGTTGTTTTTTCTCTCTTATATTACGTAACTAATTGTCTCTCTCTTGTATTATATAATTAATATAGATTTTCTTAATAATAATTAACTTTTTAAACTTTTTAGAATATAATCAATCTTTATTTTGTTGTTAATTTCTCGATTTTTGTATTATATAACTTAGATCTCTCTTTTAGAATTAAAGTTAATAATCTTTTGTACTCTTTTAATTTTTTTATATTTAAAAATTAAAATTTTCTTTTAATTTATTTATTTATTTTTCTTCTTCTTAATCTTGTTGTCGCTCGACAAATTGCGCGAAACTCGATTTTTGTTATTTAATAATTGCTTAATATTTGATTTCGAGTATTAGAATATATTCGACAAATATATTTAATATTAATCGAAAATAATTAAAAGTTAATTAAAATATTACTTGCAATATATTTATTCTTTACTTTATATATTATTGTTTTTTTTTGTTTTTTTTCTTGTTTTTTGATTACTTTTTTTTATTTAACAAATTTGTTCTTTCGCTTAATATATATAGAAAATTTCAATTTTATTTAATAAATAATACTTGATATATATTTAATCTTAATCGAAGTTTGTATTTAACAAGCACTCGAAATCAATTAAAATTAACTAAAAATATTAACTAAAAGATTTGATATTACTTTGTTAAAACTCGCGAATAAAAAAGAAAAATAGTATTACAATTTTAGATTAGATAGATTTTGCTTTTTAATTACTTTTCAAATTTTTGTTTTTAGTCTCAAATATATTACGAATAATATTTAGCGTCTTAATACTTGTAGTACTTATATCTATTTTCTATATATAGTTAGTTGTGCATAACTAGTATTCTTATCAATTAACTATATACTAGTTATTATAGTTCTAACTCTAATAATTAAAAAAATATTGTTTTAATTTAAGTTTAAATACAAAGCAATATTATTAATTAAAATAAAGTATTCGATCTAATATATTATAAATTAAGAAAAAGTTTGCACAACAATTAATCTACTAATATTGCAAGCAAAATAATAATAAAAATTAATAAAAAGCAATTTTGTGTTTTTGTTGTCTTAAAGAAAAGAACAAGAATCTTTTCAACAACAATAATTTATTGCAAACGCGTTTATTTTAAACTAAAAACTTGATTTTATTATATAATATTAAGCTAAACAAGAAATATAATATAAAATTATTTTTTTAATAATTAGATTTCTTTAAAATAAAAAAATAAAACAAAATTAAGAGATTTTATATTTTAGAAAAAGCTAATAACATAAGACTTAAAAATATTTATTTATAAAATTGATTCAAAAAATATATAAAAAGAAATTAGAATCTTTAGATTTTTGCAAAAGTAATAGACAAGAAAAAGAAAATAAAGAATAATTTTATAAAAAAGATAGAAAATTAGTTTTATTAAAGTAATTAAAGATTCTTTGCAATTATTGTATTATTGTTATCTAATTATAATTATTTTAATTACATAGAAGTGTAAGAATTTTTTAAAGAAAAAAAAATTGCAATTTTTATATTTGTTTTAATTGCAGAAATTTTAATATAAAACTTATTAATTTATAAGTATTAAAAAGAATTTATACGCAATTACGCAAAGCGATTTATAAAATATCAAAATTCTAAGCATTCGAAAAAAACAAATAGAGAGCAAGAATATTAGAAAGTTAAGACAATAACAATTCTAATTAATTAAAAGCAAATAAGTAGCATTAATATTTATGTTACAATTCTAGACTAGATAGACTTTGTTCTCCAATTACTCTTTAGATTTTTGCTCTCTAGTCTTAAGTATACTACGAATAACGTCTAGCATCTTAACATTTATAATACTTATATTTATTTCTTATATATAATTAGTTTTGCATAGCTAGTATTTTCGTTAATTAATTATATATTAGTTATTAAAACTCTAATTCTAATATAATATTAACTATTTCTTTAGAAACAATCTTGCGAATTGTATTCTAAATATATTTATATTTGTTAATTTTTTTTTCTTCGAAATATACTTTAAATATAAAGTTATTAAAGCAACTTTAAATACAAATTATTAAAGCAATTCTAAATATAAAATTACTAAAATAAATGTTTTGCAAAACGTAATTAAGTTGCGACAATAAATATCTCTAAGAAAAATATACAACTTAATAATAATAAATTTTGTTAACTTTTTAAGTAAGTATTTTTTAATTTTTATCGCGCTAAGTTGAAAGAAACTTTACAAAAAAAATAGTAAATCTATTAGAATAAATAAACAACAAATTGTTTTAGTTACAACTTAATAATTTTACTAAAATAAACAAACAAGTTTGCTAAAATTAATATTTATATTACAATATTGTTGTTTTTAAGCAATATTTTTTCGCTTTGCCCAAAGTCTACTACGCAATACAATATTTAAGCAATATTTGTTTTGAATATTAATAATTTTGCTTTAATACTTACTAACTTAATTAAACAAAGTAAGTTATATAATATTTAATTAGTTCAAATATATTTAAATAAAGTATTCTATTTAAATTTATATCTTTACTTACTACTTTAATATTGTTTATAATTATTAAAACTTATAATATTTGTACAAATCTATTACAACAACGCGTTGCAATTTTGCTATAAAAAATTAAATATTTTATTTTAACTTTAAATCTCGTAAAAGTATTGCATTTTAAGATTGATCTTAATATTAATTAAATACTAAAGCTTTATTATTTTTGTCAAAATTATAATTGCAAATTTTACTTAAACTTGTTTTCAAAGACTTTAAATTAATTAAACTTAACAATAATTTTTTTAAAAATATTAATATACTATTCTTATTTATTAAGAAATTTAAATATAAAACTAAAATTAAAGTTAATTAATCTTTATTTTATTAATCTTTCTTTAATTACAATTGTTATTAACAAAAGACTTAAAAAAACTTCCTAAAACTCTTATATAGCAACAACTTTATTAAAAATATAATTAAAAATCTCGCATATTAACTCGCGTATTAATTCGAATATATTAATAGTATTTATTTTTGCGTATAATATCTAATACAATATAAAAAAAATCGAAACAAAGAAATTGTATAATTAGAAACAAATTTGAATAAAGCTTAAATTATTTGCAAGAGTTTACAAAAAAAGCAAAATATAAAGCAAACTAAAGATAAAGTATAAAAGAAAACAACTAATATATTAATCAAAAAACAAAATAAGTTAATTAAAAAACTTAATTATTATAAACAATTTAAATCTATTTATTACTTACTATTTTGTCGAAATCTTAATAACAATAACAATAACTATAATATATTTTTTTACAAGTTAAATTAACAAAATCGCAAATATCTTAACAAAATCTATAGAAATAGCTTGCTTAAAATTAAAAAATCAATATATAATAATATTGAATTTCTTAATTTAATTGTTTTCTTAAGTAATCGAAAGAAATTCAATTAATAACAAATAGCGCTCTTTACTAAATTTAAAGTTTGTTTTCGTATATTTAATAATAAATTAATTAAGTTAATATATATTGCAATCAAATATACAAAAGATATTTTTAAAGATATTAAATATTGTTTATTAAATTAAAGCAACAATCTTGTTTAACTTTATAATATATTAGCTAAATTAATAATAAATCTTTATACTTAATTTGACAAACTTAATTGATAATATAAAAACTTTATTAAATTTACGTTATTTAATTTCGTTATAAAGTCTTCGAAAATCTTTAACAAATACATAATTCGATTTACGTCAATTATAGCAAATATTAAGTTGTTCGAAAATTAAAAAATATATTAATTCGATTTAAGATTAAACAACAAATTATACAATTAATTTGTTAATATAATTAATGTTACTAATATTAATAACTTAATTTCTCGATTACGTAATATAAATCTTAGAATAAAACAATAAAAAAAGTTATTAATTGTTATAAACTAATACATATAATAAATTTATTATTACGCAAACAAATAAAAATCGAAATATTATATATAAGCTTACAAGTAAATTCGAAGTTTATAATAACAAATTAATTAATTATATAATTAAACAAAAAATTTCTTTCGAAACAAAATTAATCTTTTAATCTTAAATATTTAAAAATAAGATTAAAAAAAAGAATTTTTGTTAAAAATACTTGCGTTCGAAGTATTGTCTCAATTACTTTAATATCTTTTGCAAAAACAAATTAACTAAAATTAAAAAAAAAGCTATAATTAAACTTAAAACTTATAATATTAGCAATCTCCAACTAATAGCATTTAAAGAAAAGAGTAACTTTAATATCTTAAATAACAACTTAAATAACTTTAGTAAATCGAAAAACTAAATATTTTTAATAAGAGTTGCAATTTAAAACAAAAATTAACATTTATATAAAAAATAATAAAAGAACTTAAAATTATATTTAACTTACAAAATAAAGTTTTGTTTATTAAAGTTAAACTTAATTTCAATACTATTAATAACAAATTGCTTAATAGTTAGCAACTAAATTTTTATATTAAAATTTGTTCAAATTAAACTTATTTGCTTTTTAATAAATATTATATTAAAGCAATACTACTTATTAATATCGAAATCTTCGATAAAGTCTTTATTAATAAAAAGATTATTAAACTTTATAAACTTTCTATTATATTGCTTTAAAATTCTATTAAATTGTATTTAATAAATAACAAATTTGCTTCTAATATTACTTATATCGCTTAAATTATTATTAATTTTAATAAATATATTAATATCTTATAATATTTAATAATTAAACTAAAATAATTTGCAATTATTCTTAATATATTTTAAATTAAAAAATATAATATATAAATTAAAGATAATATATAATCTCTTAAGTTTAACTTTAATTATTGTATAAAGTACTATTTGTTAAATTAACAATTGTTAAAGATCTTTAATAATTAACGCAAACAATTAAAATATTTGTCTTTAAAATTTCTTAATAAAATTAATGTTTATTAAATAAATATCTTTGTATTTTTGAAGCTTGTTATTAAAGAAAAATACAAAACAATTGTAATACTATTTAAGCACTTTATTATACTAAATTAATTAAAGAAAAACAACAAATATCTAGCTTGCGTTGCAAACAACAATATTATTATAAATATTACAATTATTACTCTTAATAATTACGACAAATTTTATATTAAATTTAAACGAAATTTTTCGAATATAAAGCAATTTAAAAAACAAATATATTCGAAGTTTAAACAATAAATCAAACTTTTTAATTCGCAAAAAATTAACAAGTTATTATCTAATAAAAGTATTAATTATATTATTAATTTTGTTGTAAAAGCAACTTCTTTAGCTAAAAAAGTCTACAATATATTTTGTTAAAAAAAAATTATTAAAGTCTATCTAAATAATATAAAGAACAAAAATTAAATTTGCAATAATATTTTATAATATATTGTTCTTACTCTTATAATTAAGAAATCTAATAAGAATTTGTGCGTTTGCGTAAACTATAAAGATTTTAATGCTTTAACAATTAAAAATCGCAATATTTTATTGTTAATTAGAGAGACTTTGCAACAATTATACAAATTTAAGTATTATAACAAGTTTAATATTATTGTTGTCTTTAACAAAATTCGAATACGCTTTAATAATAAATATAAGATAGTCTTTATTATTTGTTACAATTTATTTAAATATATTGTAATACTTTTTAAATTATATAATATCTCGATTATATTCTAGTCTTTTATTAATAAGATTCTTAGTCTCTATCTAAACAATTTTTATATTGTCTATATAAATAATATCTTAATTTACAATAATATTAAAAAAAAATAAAAAAAATATATAAATAAAGTTTTTGCTAAACTTTATAACACAAATCTTTATTTAAATATTAATAAATATATCTTCTTTATTAAATAAATTAAATATCTAAATCTAATTATTATTATCGAAGAAATTTAAATAAATTTTAAAAAAATTAAATATATCTTTAAATAAAAAGTTTCTATTTGCGTATATAATATACAAGTCTTTCTAAGCTTTGTTAACTTTTATTAACAATTTATTTATAATTATTTAAATCTAATTAAATATTTGTTAATACTTAATAAACTTAAGAACAAGAATTTTAATTTTTTATAACAATTTAACAATTTTAAAGATCTTATATTTAAAGTTTTTAACAAAGTCTTTATTAATTAATTTATTCTATATTATTTCGATTTTAATTTAAAGATTTAAATCGAAAGCAATATTTTTAATTTTATAATTATTGTTGTACTTTTGCAAATAAATTCGAATAAATTACTTTATTTAATAATTTATATATTTAAAATTATATTGTTCGCAAAGTGCAATTACAAAATTTATAATAAAAAATTATTAATTATTGTTTGCGCTTTTAAGAAATAATATTTAAAGTATATTAATATATTTATTAAACAATTTATTAAAATTATTATTTATTATTGTAATCTAAAGTATTTTATAACTATTAAACAACTTAATTGTTATTAAATTTGTTAAATTAAATTTTTGTTCAAATTTTACTTTAAAATTATCTATTAATTAAATATACTAAATATAAAGTTAGATAGTTTAATTAAGCAATTGCAAAACTTGCTTTTTAACAAAAACAATTTTTGTAATTAATTTTAACAACAAATAAGTCTTAAACAATACAACTTAAAACTAAATATAGTTAAAGCTATTATATTGATTTTGCTATTATTAAGTATTATCTACAATTTAGTAACAAAATTAATTTGTTTACTTTAAAACTTTATTAAATTTAAATTAATTACTAACAAAAGAATTGCAAAAAATTGCAAAAAATTTACTTAAATCTTGCTAACAATTAACAAAAATATAAAATTATTTATATTTTTATTGCTTGCAATACTTGTATTACTTTAACAAAATAAATTTTGCTTTACTAAATCTCTTCTTTTAATTTCTTTGTTTATTATTGTTGTATTTACAATTTCTTAGTCTACAATTTCTTTGTTTTCAATTATTAATTTTATCTTTTCTCTAAATATATTTGTTTTGTTTACAATTTAACTATTTATATTTGCAATCTTTTTTATAATCTAGTTTTTATTTGTTATTATAATTAATTTAATAACAAAAAAGAAATTTAAAACAAAATTTAATTTCGAAGTTTTTGCTTAATAGATATTAAAAACATATTTATATAACAAAAAGATAAAACAAATTATCTAAATTAAAAAAGCTAATAAACAAAAAATTCTAATTATTTTTTGCAAAATAATTAAACTAGAATTTAAAAATTGTATAATAATTAAATACTTAACAACTAATATTAAGTATCTATTTGTTTAAAACAAAATATACGTATCTTAAAGTACAAATAATATTCTTCGAATTAAAGCAATTAGATTTTAGTATAAATTATTAAATACTAAACACTTAAGTCGAACAATTACTTTCGAAAAAATATAGTATTACTATTATTGATTTACATTGTATCTAAATATTAAGAAATACGTTAAAAATTACTTTATATATAAATACATTAAATTATATTGCAAATATAAATATAATCTACTAAAGTTTTTGTTTATTTTAAATTGTTATTAATAAAATATATTTTGCAACTTTATTATCTCTTTATTGTTATATTATTATAAAAAAAAGATCTTCTAATATATTTTAATAATAATTAATAAATTATTTAAAAATAAGAAGACTATACTTATAAATTCTTTAAAAGTTAAAATTGTTGTTTAGATTTTTATTAATTTTGTTTAATATATTAAAAGCTTTTTAATTATTATTGTTTCTAATAAAGATACTTAATTTATTGCTTACTTTTAACAATATTTTTGCAAAAAATTAAAAATTAAATCTAAATTATCAATTGCGTTTTATTTAAAAATTAATAACTAAATTAAAAATATTAATACTATTTTTAAATAATATCTTTAAATATAAATACAATATAATTAGAATAACTAGATTAATTATCTTGTTATTGTTAAATTTGTCGCAAATAATTATACTAGCAAATCTATTAACTTATTATTCTTCTTTATTACTAAAAACTATCTATTATAATTAAATCTAAAATTACTTAAAGTCTTTTTTAACAATAATACGTTTAAAGCTTGTTGCAATATAAAAAACACTAACAAGATTATTAAAAAAATTAAAATTTTGCAAAACTTTCTTTAACAAAAACTTGTTTAAACTTAAGTTAAATAAATTAAATTTACTAATTGTAGATATATTGCAATTTCGAAGTTCAAAATTAATAATTAAATTATATTTAATATTTAAAATATTAAAACAACTCAATTATACAAGTTCTTAAAGTATAAAAATGCAAACTTCTATAAAATTATTCAAGCAATTAACAATTACGTCTACAAACTAAAACTACTTAAATTAATAAAAATTTATTTAATATTTTATTTATAATTTTTGCATTTTAACAAAAATAAATTCTTGTTAAATTAACAAATTAAATCTTTGTTATTTGTTAATATTGTTAACAATATTAACAACAATAATTTCGAATATTATGTTAAAGATATTAAGATATTATAATACAATATATGCAAAAATAACAATAATGTAAATTTAAATCTAATTGCTATTAATTACAAACGCAAAATACTATAGTATTAAATTCTCTTTATAAACTATATAAACTACAACAATAAATTTAAATAGTTAAACTATTTTATAGCTAACAATTGCTTTAACTTTGTTGTTAACTTTTATTACAAATATCTAAATACAACAAGATTTTACTAAATATTTAAGATATCTTCTAATTGAAAATCTAATAAGTAGAATAATTTGCATTTATATGCTCTTTGCACTCTTTTATTATTGTTGTTAAGACGTCGCTTAATATATATTTATAATTCTTGTTGTTGTATCTAGAATTAACTTCAAAAATATATTGTTAATATATTACTATTGTTAGAAGTTATTCGTTATATATTTGTAATTAAAATTAAATATTTTTTCAAAATTAAACTTATTTAATATATTACTTTATCTCTTGCGTTAATTAATAAGAATCTTAAAAATATATTATTAATATATTATTATTATTAAGAGTTAATTAATATATATTCGCAATTCTTGTTATTGTCTCTATAGTATCTCTACTAAATATTTTATTGTTGTCTCTTCTAAAGATTCTTCGAATTAAAATTGACTTAACATTTTTAAATATATATACAAATATATATAAATTGCTATTAAGATACTTTTACGTTATTTTTTTCCTTTGTATTGCAAGTTTAGACAAACATATCTAAATATAATTAAAATTTGGCAAATTTTAATTAACTAGATTATTATTCGCAATATATATACTTATATTATTGTTTTTTGCATATTTTGTTTCAAAAAAATTCGATTACTCTCTTTTATTCGACAAATTTATTCTCTTATTTAACGTATATCGAAAACTTCAATTCTAATTGTTAAACAATACTTAATATATATTTAATATTAACTAAAGCTTATATTTAACAAACATTTAAAATTTACTAAAGTTAATTTAAAATACTAATTAAAAGACTTAGTATTACTTTATCGAAATTTGCAAATAAAAAAAAAGATAATATTATAATTTTAGACTAAATAGACTTTGCTCTTCGATTACTCTTTAAGTCTTTGCTCTTTAGTCTCGAATATACTATAGATAATGTCTAGCGTCTTAGTATCTATAGTACTTATACTTATTTCCTATATATAGTTAGTTCTATATAGCTAGTATTTTTGTTAATCAACTACATACTAGTTATTAAAGCTCTAATCCTAACAGTTTGCTTGTTTATCTCTAATTAACTAAAATTAATAATTAAAAAACTATCTAAAAAATATTAAGAGAAAAGTGCTAATTTAATATTTTGAAATTTTAAGAATATTTTCAAACTATAGAAAATATAATTTAATTATCTTTTATAAAGTATTTCTTAACAATAAATAAAGCAATATTATACGCAAGTTATATTAGTTTTATATTTACTTATAAGTTAATATACAAATAAATATTAATACAATCTTTTTATATAAATTAATAATATAAATATTACAAACAAAAATTAAGTTTATAAGTAATAATTCTTTGTATTTGAAATTTTATATTTGTTAAATTTTATTAAAATATAACAACTTAATAATTTGATCTTTTATTAACAAAATTCTCTTTTCTAATTTATTATTCTTGTATAAATCTTCTTTTATTAAGTTTATATTATAATTAATTAAAAGCAATAATTACGAAATACTAAATATAAACAATTGTTTACAAGAGAAATTTTTTAATATTTATTAAACAATTAAGATTAACAACAAGAATTATTATTTATGTTAATAGAAAAATCTTAGAAGAATAATAGCTTACATTTGTTAAACAAGATACAAATTAATTTTTTATAATTCTTATATATTCTTTTCGTAATTAGAAATTAACTCTTTTAATTAAATTATCTTAAACACAAAATTAGCAAATATTATTGCAACAATTATATATATTATAATCTTAAACATCTTTAAATTTAGACTTAAATTAAATTACAAATTTACAAAAAACAACTTAACAAATATAAATTGCGTCTATATTTAAATAGCAGATATTCTACTTTAATACAATAAAACTGCAGATAATAAAAGAAAAGAATATTTAAAAAATCTTCGAAACACAATTTTAAATATCTTGAAAATAAATAAGAATTAAAGACGAAATTTGTAACAAATAGTTAATAAAAATATTCAAATATATATAAATAACTTATTGTAACAAGAATTAAAAAAAAGCAACATAAAAAATTAATAAAAATAAGAAGCTAAATATTTAAAATAATTAAGTTCAACTTCGCGAATTATAATTATCAAAAATTACAAATTTGTTATTTAAAAATATAAATTAATTAATTATTAAAGCAATATTATAATTAGCAAAAAAGCGTAAGAATTTACAAAGAGTTTTGAAAAAATTAAATTAAGCAATATAAAATCGACTTAAAGTTCGCATTATAGAATCGAAATATATTGCAAACTATACAATTAACAATAATAATAAAACAAATATTCAAAAATACAAAAATACAATAGTATCTATTGAGTAAAAACTTTTGAAAATATAATTAAAAAATTATTTTTAAGAGATTAATTTAATTAGAATCTTAAATGCAAAGTTAAATAAAACTTGTTAAACAAAAATTCAAAAATTTTATTCTTTTTTGCAAAAAATACAAAAAAATCGCAGATTTAAAAAAATAAACAAAAAATTTTAAGATGTTAATTACGAAGTCAAAATTAAAGTTAAAGTTTAAAAATAACAAAACTTACAAAGAACAAAGTAAGAGAAGAGAGAAAAAAAACTTAAAAAATTTTAAAAAAACTTCTATTTCGCTATTATAGTTATAAAATTTTATATTAAGATTATCTTTATTAAATCTTAAATTATTTGAAGTTATTAATACAACAAAATTGCGTGCTTCAATTACGAAAATCGTTAAAATCTTTTCGAAAACAATAATTATATTTATTTTAACAAATAAGAAGAACAATATAAAGAATTATTTATGTGTAAAAGTAAATATAAACTTGCAATATTAAACTAATTATTATCTCGCAATATTAATCAAAATCTTTTAACTAATTAAACTAACTCTATTAATAAAAATTTAAAAAAAGAATTTAATTACAATTATATTAAAATTGGTTATCTGCATAATTTATTAAAGAAAGTTAGAATTTCTTTTAAAAATAAATTAAGTTTTTAACAATTAAATTAAGAGATAAATAATTTAATATTACAAGAATTAAAACAACTTCTTAATATTTATAAGACAATATAAAATAAATTATAAATCTAGCGTTTATTTATTTGTTTGTAAGAATTTCTTAAGACAATATATTTAAAAAAGAGAAGAACTAATCTTCTTATTAAATAATTTTTAATAATTTAATATTTAATTTCAAATAATAGATAGAATCAATCTAGTTGAATAAAATTAATATAAAATTATTATTTGCAAAAATTAATTCAATTATTTAACAAAAAATTTAAAGTGTTAGATATAATTATAACTTTAAAACAATCTACAAATAATATTATATTATTAGCGAAAAAATACTAATTAAAGAGAAGAATAATTTCTTAATTATTTGTTTTTTATATTGCAAATAATAATATAAATAAATTTAGATTTTTATATAATATATATACTTTTACAAGACAATTACAAGAACAAATTATTAATAATATTATATTTATTAATCTTTAAAAAATATAAAAATTAAATATTAAAATATTACTTTAATCTTAATATAATTTAAATTTTTTATTAAAATTTTTAATAATTACAATTAATTATTATTTTTGTTGTACAAAACAATTTGTTTTGTAAAAAGTATTTAATAAACAAGTTTTATATATAGATTAAAGTATAGTTATTGCAAATAATAAGAAAAAAAGAATTAAAAAAAGAATACTAAATAATTAAGTTAACAAAGAAGATTTTGTTAAAATAAGATTTGTATTAAGCAAATATATTTTATTAGTTAAAAAATATATAGATTGTATATTCTTAAATCTTTTATTGCAAGTTAAAAATTAAAATTAATATAAAAGTTAAAGTGTTTTTTATCTACGTAACTTTATTAAATAATAAGAAAAATCTTAAAAATTCTTATATAAATATTCGAAACAACATAGTTGCAACTTATTAAAAATTAACTTTATTAAATATATTTTTAATTAATATATTTTATTGTTTTAAAAGAATTATTAATTTTTCTTATATATTTAATATTAAGAATGCAATTTTAGAATATTTGTTTTAAAACTTAACAAAAATAATAAAGAAGTTAAGAATATTATTCGAGAACGCAAAAAAATTCGATTATTAAATAAAAAAAACTTAAAAATGCGCAATATGTTACGTAAGATTAATATAAAGAAAAATTTAAAAGATATAAGATAAAGTATTTAAATAAAATTTATAAATAAAATTTATAAAATTTATAAAGTTTAAAAAGTTTAAAATTTCAAAGATATATTAATTTAATACTTAGAACAATTTAAAATCTTATTTATTTAATTATAAAAAGACAATAAAATTTAAGTCTTTAGCTATTTGTTCTAATAAAGAAAAGAAGATTCTAATATCTTAATTTAAAATTAAAAAAGAATATTATAAATTAAAATTAAATTAATAATCTAAATCGAATATTTTAGAGTTAAGAATAATTTTCGAAATTATATAATTATCTTTTGCTTCGAAAAATTTAACGTAAATACAATAACAACAATTTATTTTATTATTATTATTAGTAATTCAAACTTATTTTTCAAAAATATGTTAAAAAAAATTATTATTATTGTTATTATTTTTAAAGAGCAAATAGAATTTACGATAATTAATTTTCTTAAGTATTTAATTTTTGTTAGAATTAGAGCTTTAATAGCTAGTATATAGTTAATTGACAATAATATTAGCTATACAGAACTAACTATATATAAGAAATAGATATAAGTACTATAGATATTAAGACGCTAGACGTTACCTGTAGTATATCTAAGACTAGAGAGCGAAAACCTGGAGAATAACTAGAGAGCAAAGTCTGTCTAGTCTAGAATCGTAACAATTTTAATTCAATAATTTTTTCGATTTTTTAAAAAATTCTGTGTAGATTAATTTATTACGTTTTTTACAAAATTAATTAAAATAACAAGAAAGACAAGAAATTTAATTTGACAATTTAGAAAAAATAAGAGCAATTTTCTTATTTTTTTATTACAATTTTTGCATAAATAGAAACAAAAGTTTTTTATTAAGTAATTACGAGACAATTATTAAAAAAAAAAAATTATATATAATTAAGTAATAAAATAATATTAGATTATAAACTTAAAAATATTTGTTATTAGTATTAGCAATCTATCTACAATATATATGCGATCTTTCTTATTCAGATCTTAGAATCTTAGTTACTTAATATATTATTAGATTGTATAATATAGTTTATATATAAATTGCAATAAGTCTTTTTTATTATAGTTATCTACTAATTAATAATTTTATTCTTACTTTATTATAATACTAAATAAATTTTTATTAATTCGAGCAATTCTAATTTGTAAACATAATTATTAATTGCTTAAATTATTTTATAAAAATTTGTATTTTTATATTTTAAAAACATATATAATTAAGTTGTCTTAATGTTTCGAATATTAAATATAACTTTATATTAATCTTGAACTTTAAGATTGCAATATATTTATAATTAATAAACTTTACTTATTTAACTTGTATTTAAATAAGTTTTTAACAAAGAAATTTTCGCAAAATCTTAATTTTTTTAATAATTTTAATAATGTTTTTTATATTGCGACAAGCTTTTAGCGTGTTATTATTAAAAAAACTCTAAATAACTTTAGACACAATCGTAATAAATAATCTTTAATAACAAAAAAAAAAGTTAATAGATTTACTAATATAATTGTTTGCAATAAATTTAATAATAACAAGATAATTAATTTAATTATTCTAATTATATTATATATATATTTAAAAATATTGCTTAAAAAAATATTAATATTTTTAATTTAATTGTCGATTTCTAAGTAAAACGCAATTAATAATTAAAATTTAATTCTTAATTTTTTGCAACAATATTGTTAAAAATAAACAATAAATTAAATATATTTGTCGAAAATAATAATAACTAAAAAATGCTTAATGCGTTAAACAAAGTCAATAAAAATCTAAACAACAATCTTAACTTTTAAAGAATTTATAAGTATAAATTTCTTATTCTTGAAGAATCTATCAATTATTATTAAGATATGCTAAAAAAAAATTCTTTATAACAATATAACAATAGAATAATAATAAAGTTGTAAAATATATTCTATTAAAATATATAAAATAGATAGAAATTTTAATAGATTGTACTTATACTCGCAATATAATTTAATATACTTGCAAATCAAATAGTTTTTAATATATTTTTTAATATCTAAATATTGTATAAATTAATAATAATAATATTGTATTTTTTTAAGCATTATTATTTGATTTAAATATTTAGCATTTAATAATTTATACTAAAATTTGATTGTTTTAACTTAAAGAATATTATTCTTGCTTTAAGACACGTACATTTTGTCTCAAATAAATAGATACTTAATATTAATTATTAAGTATTTAACTATTATACAATTTTCAAGTTTTAACTTAATTGTCTTGCGAAAAATAATAATAAAAAATCGTTTATTAACTTTCTTAATTTAAATAATCTATTTTATCTTTTTGTTATACAAATATATTTTTAATATTTATTAAGTAATAATTTTTAAATTAAGTTTTGTTTTAGATTTCTTCTCTTTTATTAAATTAATTGCAATAATATATAAGAACTAAGTTGTAAAAAAGATTGCAAATATAAACAATTAAAATATAAACAATTAGAATATATATAGAACAAATGTATTTAAAGAGAAGATAAAATTAATAATTAAAAACAAAGAAACTAGAAATTAAAAACTCGTAAATGCGACAATAATAAATAAAGAAATTAAGTAAAAAGATTAAACAAAGCGAAATTTGTTTTGTTAAAGTAATACAAATATTGCAAACAATAATAACGTAGATAATTTTATATCTTTGTTAATTATTAGTAAGTTTTAAATAAATTTCTTACAAATTTTCGTATTTTTTTTGTTAATAATTAGTTTAAACTTAATAAAATTTTAAAGCAAACAAATTAACTCTATTATTAGATTAGAAATAATACTTAATAGTAATAAGATTAATACAACAACTTTAATTATATTTAATTTCAAGTTATATTGCTTAAAAATTATTTATTATTAAAATTAATTGCGAGAATTATTCTTATTAAAAAGCAAATTTTGCAATTGTTTAATCAAATTCTTTAACTTCGCAATTAGTATGTTTAATAAATAAGTAATCTTAAAATTAAACTTTAACAAAAACTTAATTTAGCAAACTTAATAACAATTTAGTTGCTTAATAATTATAAAATTCTTTAAGTTACAATAATTAATAATAATTTTAATAAATTACTTAGTAAATATATTAATACACTTTCAATATTATTTGTCGAAAATATAAACAATAATTAATAATTTTTTGTTATAGATCTTGTAATTACATTTTGCGAACAATATAATTTTAAAGATATAAATTATTAAATAAAATAGTTTATTTAAATTTATTTGGGAAAGCATAATAATAATTATAAAGTTAAAGATATTGCTTTCAATTAAAATCTCTAAATTAAAATCGAAATAATAATAAATTAATTAATTAATAAAAACTTTTCTAAGAGTTTTAAACACAAGATTCTTAAAATTGTCAAATTATTATAAAAAACTAAGATTCTTGTTCTTAAACTTATTAAACTCTAATAAAGATTTAATTAAATTCGAATAATTATAAATAAATTATCAATAAAAGTTCGTAAAATTTAGAAAAATTTATATATTATATACATAAATAAAAGCTTTTTATTTAAGAACATATTTAATTTTTTTAAGATTTATCTAAATTTTTTTAATAATAATAATTAAATCTAGATATTTAACTTGCTTAATAAAGAAGATACTCTTATTAGTATTTAAATAAAAATTAAAAATTTTATTAATAAAAAACTAAAATATAATTAAAATATTATATAATTTAAAAGATATTACAATATACTTAAACAAATTATAACAAATAATAAAAATTATTTTATATTTATTATTAAAATATATTTAAATCTTATTAAAGACAACAATAATATTAAATTTATTATAATACTTAATTTTGTATAATTATTAAAAAAAATCTTAAATTAATAATTAAATATTGCGATTTTTAATTATTAAAGTATTAAGATTTTTATACTTTATATAAATGCGCAAATTCTTATTAAACTTCTTAATTATTAAAATAAGAACAATATATTATAAAATATAATTGCGAATTTAATTTTTATCTCTTATATTATTTAAATAAACTTTGATATTTCTTCTTTTTAACAAAATATATTATAGACTTTTTTAATTAAAGAAGTTGTCTTTATAATTAATATTTTTATTTAACAACAATTTATTAATTTCTTGCGAATTAAATAGAATAATTGTCGAATTAGATTTTAGTTTTAACTATTAAAATCGACTTAACTTAACGCATTAAATATTAGAAATTAACTTAAAACTTAATTCGATTTGCGTTAGTTTAGAATTAACTTAATTTAACTTAAGTTAATATTTAATTCTAATATTAGAAATTAAATCGAATTGTTAAAAAATCGAAAATAACATTATTATATTAAGAATTACTATTTTAAAATTTGTATAATTATAATATGCGAAATTATAATTTGTTATATTATTAGATTATAATTACTTGTTAATATAGTATCTTGCTTGATTTATCTTATATTTATATTACTCTTTTGCATTATTGTTTTACTTTAGAAATTCTCTCTTTAAATTATTTAAAGATATTGTTTATATTATTTTTAATTGCAAATTGTTTAATTCTTTAAAAGCTTCTAGTTAATAATTGTTTTAATTTGAAGATAATTTTAGCAAATTTATTTTTCGTAATTCGTTATTTAGTATTTTATATTCTAATTAATTCGCGAATTAATTTGATTAAAATTTCAATTATATATTTAATAATAAAATAATAAAATTTCAAAAAATATTAAATAAGATTTTAAGTAATTTTTTATTACTTAAATTAGAAGATAAAAACAAATATATCAAATAAGATACAAATATTAAGATTTAGTTTAAAGAATAATAATTATATAT
>JAABUL010000785.1_pt1 | contig 65903 bp, 72 predicted proteins | sample 5559151 | NCBI WGS metagenome assembly JAABUL01 (sample SAMN10711876, study PRJNA513368) | rock metagenome | isolation source: Antarctica rocks | place: Antarctica: Victoria Land, Pudding Butte sud
CTCGGTAATCTTGTCGAGATCGTTGGCCGCGTCTTCGAATCACTGGACCTGAATCCGCTCTTGATCAACACCATCAATGGCGTTACGGACCTCCTTGATACTGTGATCGGCTCGGTAGACGGGTTGTTGGGATCGATCACTCAGGGCGGGAAGACATTGAGCTTCGTGAGTAGAACCATTCGTGACTCGAGATTGCAGTGCTAACATGTGCCTGCAGCTCGTGGATAACCTCGGAAACATCGTCCAAGAAGTCGGCGGCGTCAGCTCCATCGTCGGCAATTATGCGCAAAACATGACTCTCCTCACCGACTCCGTGAAGGACTTGGGCCAGGGCTTGACGCAGAAGACGTTCTCGTATGGACCTCTCGATGCCCTGGTTGATATTGTCTTCAACAAGGCTGGACAGATCGTGCAGGCGGCGGTCCAGAAGACGGCGCAGGGCTCCAGCAGTGGTGGAAGCAGTGCAAGTGCTGTGGCGAGTTCTGCAACGCCTACTGCATCAGCGGCGAGATAGTTGTCGAAACTTTGGAAGTAGTATTTGGTAATGAGCTCTTGTTTACCTCCTGCCTTCGGTTTGCAGAAAGTCGTCTATGCTCTGGAGGCCGTCTACCAAGTCGTTCTCTGCACTCGATATAGGAGGCTGAGATTCTGATGCAGTTCCAGTGCCCTTCAGCAGAGGCTCTCCCAACGGTAAACAGCTGTCAAAGTCGATGATAATGGGCTCTCGGTCCGCATCAATGAGGACGTTTTCGGCATTGAGATCGTTATGAGCAAGCCCCAACGAATGCAGGTGCAGTATACCTTCCTTGATGGCACGTAAGATTTTGTTGTACTGGACATCATCAAGTCCAGTGCCCACGTAGTCCGCGAGACTGTATGGGTACCGTTGCAGGCACAAGTGCGTGATGCGACCATTCTTGACGACGCAGCCATGGTAGACCACAATGTTTGGATGAGGACTCGCTTTCAGGCGCTCCAGGACTTTTACCTCGTTCAGTACGCAGTCGGCTACGAACGTCTTGCCCGGTTGGCAATCGTCGTAGGTAAATGATGGTGCCTTCAGATACTGCACGCTCGAATCAAAGGTCGGTGCCACCGTAAAACCTTCTTGGAATGGAGGATGGATACATTCGGCCGGCACTGGCTGCAACGAGTTCACCATATCTCCTTGGTCCACTTCGTCTGGAGTGCCATTGAGCCTTCCAGCATATGCAATACCGTCCACGATGGCAGAGACGGAGGTGTATTCCTCGAAATTCCCGTTTTCGTTCGGTCCGCTTCGTACGGAGCGAAGAGAGAATTGAGAGCCATCTGGAGTTTCGTATTCCATCTTGGTTCAGGACGAATGTGGCTGTTATTATATCGTTTGTCTGCGACCTGATGTTGCTGCCTGAGCGAGAGTTCGGGGCGGGCTCGAAGGCCGAAGGTGTGTTTCGAGCCAGCAACGGTCAACCAATGGATCGTGAACCTTGCGGTCTTGGCCGTGTTCTTCGTGTATATTGCGAGGCCTGCGCGAATTCCTGACGACGAGACGGTGTTGATATCGGGTATGTGACTTCAGACGCCAGTTACCAAGCCATTGGGATTGCACAGGCAGATGCTAGGGAGTCTTGTGGAAGGCAGCAGCCGCGATTGCTTCGTTGTTTCGCTAACTTGGGTGTCTTGGACTAGCTACCACTTTCTTCATTGGACCTCAGGAACGAAGCGGCCGACCATACGATCCCATACCGATCGCACCACACAGTGCGACTAGCGACCTATAACTTGCCTGGGGGGCGTGCAGTTTTGTCAAATTGGCCTGAGGATAGCTGCTGCCGACCGTTGGATGAGCTGTGTACAACTGGAGGCGTTCGACATAAGAAGGCCGCACATGCGGTCATGCCCTCTGGAGGTGTGAGACTTTCAGGTGGCCCCGTGTTGTCAGATGCGGAAGCTTCGTTTCAGGAGAGCGACGTCTCTTCGGTCATAACGATATCGGACCGTTTAGAACTCTCGGATACCGAAGAGGAGGATGGGCTGCACGACAAGCAGAAGTACAGGTTCAAAGATCCTGGCAAGACTCGACTACATCTGCGGACGAAGGAGCCATTGAGTCCCACCCCGAGGCCAGTACCACAGTCACCGCAGAGAACACAACCGAGCACTCCGCCGCCGAGTACGCCGCGCACGATGCGCTCCAATGCACAATGGCATAGTCCACATCGTTTCAGCAATGGGGGCGGGCATAGCAGTAACGAGAATCTCAGCGACAGCGGTTTTGTTAGCTCTGGTCTGTCACGAGCCGGGTCTATATATACACTTGGCCGAGCAAGCTTGCAAGGACAACTATCCCATCTGACCTCGCTACGACTACCTGATGCCGAGTCATTAGCGAAGAAGATCTCCGATATACCAGCTTCAACCGATGCTGCGAAGGCGCTTTCAGATGCCTCAGACCAGATTCGGCTTTGGATCGCCAAGGCATCTGATGTCCTAAAGAGCTTGAGCGCGGAGGACGATGTCGAGTGGGCAGCGGCAGGTGGGAGAGAGGGCATCGAGGATGTAGATGCTGCAATTACCCGGTTTCAGCGACTCGTCGATGTCTACCTGGAATCAATTGAAGAGCTACAGACTCGGGACGACATTTCTTCTCTGCCATCAGAAGAGCTGACGGAGACCGTGAAACGTATGGAACATATCGTCTTCAGCTGGCAGAGGATCAGAGAGACACTGAAGGGCGTGAAAGGGCAGGTGGAGGTTGCTTTGGAGTACGAAGAGCTTTGGAACACCGTGCTGGGCGAGATTGGGCAAGAAATGGACGGCTTGAACCGACTGGTATTCGAGATGGAGGAGAAACGGCACGAAGGAAGCGGCCACCTGCTAAGCTCGAGAGACAGCATCGACCTGCACGAACTCGAGACTATTGTAGAGGAGAGGCCTGGTCAAGGTGCGCCGTTGAACAACCATCGCCTCAGCCTGCCACCGTTCTCGCCAAGCTCGCCATTGCCTGTTGACGAGACGCGGGAGGACTCGAGTTTATTAGCCCTGTTCGCAAGGATGCAGCCTCTACGAGCGTCACTTGATTTTCTACCGATGCGACTCGCGACATTCCAGATCCGTGGCCAGCCTGTCTTCCCATCAGCTTGCCAGGATCTGAACGACCGGCGGGATCACCTCGAAGCAAAGTGGACGAGATTAGAAGCAGATGCCGAGTCTCTTCGTCAAGAGCTGGGCGAAGACAGATGGATTCTGGTATTCAGAAACGCAGGACGGCAGGCGGTCAAAATGGAGGAGTCGATAACGCGGAGCTTTACTAAGCTCAAGGAGGCAGTCGACAGCTGCGAGCAGCAAACCGATGCACCATCCTTCACCCAAAAGGTCGAGAATTACGAAGCGAAGAAGCAGCATTACGGCCCTGCTGTTGAGCGAGTGCTATCGATAATCGATCGTGGCGTCAAGGACAGGCTCACAGTCAATGGCGAGATCCTGAGGCTACAGAGCGATATGAAAGAGCGCTGGGCAGCTCTGCAGGCCGAGATGCAGGACATGGATGCGAAGCTCGAAGACATCTGTGCCGAGAGTCGTGATAAGCAGCTTCGAGACTCTGTCTCGACGGTCATGTCGAGTGAGAGGTCTATGGGAAGCAGCCTGATAGACACTCCTGGAAGCTCGCCAGCGAGCAGTGTTATGGGGACAAGCCGGAAGAGCAGCTTTCAAGGCTCCAGGACACCGACACCCTTGGTCAACCCGAAGGCGCGCAAGCGATCGTCTAGTCGGACAGGGCCGACTTCGATTCCGAGGCGCATACCACTGACACAGTCTGGCGAGTTTACATCTAGCTCGTACTCCTCTCCTTTGGCGGCGCGATCAACCAGCAGCATGTCTGTGTCCACGAACACGACTGACCTGCCTGCATCGAATCGGCCTCGGTGGCATCAGGCGAGGAACGTTGAAAATCGTGACTACCGCCCGCTTTCGGCGTTTGAGCCATCACCATATGCGAAGGTACCGGTGCCCAAGCAGTCGGATTTCTTGCGTGCGTCATCTGCGCAAACGTCAAGACCGTTGTCGATGTATCAGCCAGCAGGACGCGCGCCAGGTCGGAATATCACCACCCCGAATCCGACCCGTACACAGCCTCGTATGCCTGCTACAGTCCCTCGGGTCTTTGTCGACACTGCCGGAAACCGGAAGTCATCATTGCCGGTTCCTGTTACCCCATCTTCTCAGCTCCGCTCGCCTGGAATGCGCGCCGCAAGTGCCATGGCGAGTCGACGTACACCCTCAGCACTCAGAACACCCTCGTCAGTACCAAGTGCAAGACGAGGCAGTCTGCTCTCACAGCCGCCGCTTCCCATAAACGATGGCAACGAGGCTGATAACGAGAGCCCGACCCACCACAAGAGTAGACCGTCGAGTGCGTTGGCCTCCGGCCGGAAGAGCAGCCTGTTACCTATGCGAAACAAACCTGTGTCGACTGTAGCTGAAGCTCAGCAGGACAAGCCAAAGTGGAGGTAGCGGTTCTCGAACGGCTGCTGCTGGTCAATAGCCTGTACTGTTGTGTTGTGAACATCATTAGCGTTGGTGGGCATTGTATAGTTAGCGATATGTAGCATAGGGGTCACGTAGCTAAGAATGCATGATTATGAAGGCACGAGACGATGACCTGAGTCCTTGTGACTGCCTCGAGCGCATATGCTTGCATGGAGCAGCCACTATCGTCACGTGTCGGGGACGCTACTCGGCTATCTCCGCCGCTAGCCGAGCATCAAACATGAAATTCTTTGTTTGATCCTCCTGTTCTACATCAACGAGAACCCACGTAGCAGAAGATGTCTCGTGGCGGCGGTACTACCCTCTACGTCACCGGCTTCGGCCATGGCACGCGCGCTCGCGACCTCGCGCACGAGTTCGAGAGGTAGATTATACTCGGAGCAACGACGACTCGTGGACCTCATCGCGGACGTGGACTAACAACGTGTTGCAGGTACGGACGCCTCGTGCGTTGCGACATCCCTGCCCCACGAACCGCATCTAGCAGACTGTGAGTACCAAGAACTGCATCCTAGAAGATATACGTATACTGACCTAAGCACAGCTTCGCCTTCGTCGAGTACGAGAACCGTCGTGATTCGGACGATGCCTACCACGAGATGCATAACAAGCGTATCGGGCGTGACGACATGCTGAAGATCGAAGTAAGAGAATCACCTGTGACGTACAAGCAAAGGGTGCAATACTGACAACTTCTAGTGGGCTCGCACTCCACCATCGGCAAGCTGGCGATTCGATGCTGGTCGTGAGCCACCACGTGATGGTGCTCGTGGAGGCGAACGTGGAAGCGAGCGCGAAGGTGGCCGCCGCACACGCTCCCCACGTCGCCGCTCCGCAACCCCACCACGCCGTCGTGACGATGACCGCGAAGGTGGAAGAGAGAGGGACTACGACCGCGACCGAGACTACGACCGTGATCGCGGCGACCGTCGGGACCGTCGCGAGAGGGACCGCACGCGCAGCCCAGAAGATCGTGACCGCGACCGCGACATGAAGGATAGAGACCGCGAGGACGAGCCGGAGGTCAAATACGAGCAGAACGGTGCAGCAAACGGCGAGGACCGCAAAGGTGAGCGATATGAGTACAATTACGCGTACTGGCAGCGCTGATGCGCCCACTAGAGCGCGACGAGGCCGCACCGGCTCTCGAGGATCTTGACACCGTTGAGTAGAGCTTAGCGGGTGGAGTACTCCCACTGCCCCAAGGACGCGTCACAGGCAAGCCAATTGTTGTGTGTCGTGTACAGCTAACACCAAAACTTGTATTGTGCATCGAGAGGAACAGTGCGAGTGGGCAACTTCGGATTGTGTGGAAGGCGACTTATTGACAGGAGTGGCATGATAGACTCGAGCGGAACGGTCGAAGCGAACGAAGCGAACGGTCGATCGATAGCACGTACCTGTCACTACTCCCCACCTTGACCACCGTCACATCGACCTACGTCACCCTCGGCCCTCGTATCCCCGATCCTCGCCCTCCACGATCGTCGTTCGAACGAATCGAGCTTCGTACCACCTCGTCGTCCTCCCTTCACCCCTCCCCCGATCGTCGTCCCCGTACTACACCTACACTCCCCCAGCCACCCTCACCAACGCAAAATCGGGTTCGACGTCATTCTGAGATGGTTTTACTAACCTTCAATCCCGTTCTGATACCTTTGACTTTTGCCATTTCCTTGTGTGCATCCCGACTCTCTAGGTGATGCTCTTGATAAAGCCGGTATGGTAAGTCATAGATAGCTTCGTAGATTGACTGCAAGGTTGAATGAAGATCACTACAATTATCTCGCTGGGCCAGTCTTATCGAGCCTATCATCTTCAACACCATTTGCAAAACTCGGGTGCTCAAAGTCGCGATCATCGTCGTCTCCAGCCAATGCAAATTGCTCGCTATCTCTCCGCAGAAGTGCGCTCGTACTATCAACGACTCCTCTGCTCTCTACTCCTCTTTCCACCTTCATCTGCTGCGGCCCCAAGTCCGGGATTGTGTGAGCAGTCTCGTGTGCTGCTTTAGTACTATCGCTCCTCATCTTCGTGTACTTGAGTACATTGTACGCAGCAATGCTCAATATCGTCACCACCAAGCCTGAAACATTGATTGGGCTCAACTCATCTCCAAACGCGATGCCAGCCGCGCTGATGGTCAGGACTTCCTTGAAGATGCCACAGACGCTCAGGGTGACGACGGATGTGCGTTTGAGTAGCGCAAACTCTGCGCTCACCATCAGAAACGCTAGGATTCCTGGAAACAGCAGGAGTACGAAAGAGTAGAAGCCTCCATGGCTAGCGGAGAGCTCCTTGATGCCCACAATGACGTTCGCCGGTCCTTCGATCGGTAAGGCGAGGGCAAAGAGTGCGACGAACATGACCGGCGTCAGAAAGAAAATGCTGCTGAATGGGTTGCTCGTTGCCGGGTTGCGGAGGAGCATTATTTGGGTGAGACTCCAGCGGAAACCGGAGCAGAGACTTGCGGTCATGACTAGCACGAAGCCGAGAGCGCTGAATGCGGTTTCTCCCGCGACCATCATGACCACGCCTGCTGTCATGAATAGGATGATCACGCAGAGCCTCCATGTCGGTGATTCGAGGCGGAAGACGAATGCGAAGGCCAGGACGAAGATGAGTACGCTGGATTTGCACATGGTGAAGAACGTCAGGCTGATGAAGCGGAGGCTGAAGTTGCCGAGTCCGATATCTAGGGCGGTTGCCGTGCCGCAGGGTGTGATGCGGGTGGCGTAGAAGGTTTTGGTCATGAGCGGTTTCTTTGAGGCTGGATTCGAGGTGGCATCGTCGCGGTCGAGAGTAGTTTCGATGTCATCCGAGCCGTCCAGTTGGCGGTATGTCGGGTTGTGAGGGTTGATTGTAGGGTCAGCGCCAGGCCGGAAGCGAGGGATGAAGTAGAGGACGCCGGAGGCTAGAGAGAACTGGACAAGCATGTGTAGACTTGTGACGAAGAGTGGGTAGTGGAAGTCGAGGTTCTCCGCCGAGAACATCCATTTGTTGTACACGCTGATGGAGATGCTGAAGCTGTACCAGAGCACTATTAGGATCCCGTTGATGGTGGCTCCTCTAATCGTCGAGGGGTTCATCCGCTTGGTCGGCTCTGAAGCGTTCGGATTTCTCATGCTGGGTTGTTCGTCGGGACCCTCTTCCCGCGACTGTTGTTTCCGCCGTCCGTTCGTAAGAGACGCCTCCTCCTCGTCTTCTGTGCGCATATAATCTTCCATCTCGAGGGAGTCGTCGCTCGTAAGCCGTTCCCTTTCCTCATTGTAGCTACTGTCCGAGCTATGCCGCTGTATTGTGTTACTATGACCCCGGTTTGCAGCACCCGCTTCCATGTTGGGGCTGCTCCTCGTCTCAAGGCCAATTCATGCGCATTCAGTTGTCGAGTGATGCTGTACGGTGCATGTGGGAGTGTCCTCAGCCCGTCAGCAGGGTCTCAGCTGGTTTCCCTATGTCGCCAGAAAGATTGAGTGCGCCGGCAGGACTTATATAAGCGCGTAGTGGAATGGTCAAGGTCGGAGAGGCTTCTTGTACAGATATCACCAGCGTGTAGAGCGACCCTCGACCGTCGAGACGTTGGTGGATGTGTTCTTAGCTCTCCTAACAAGGTCTAGTGTCGGATCGGCAATACGAGCCGAACGACGGGAGGGAGATAAGCTTAAATTGATGTGGACCCTGCAAGCATTTCGAACAACGTAGGTAATTTCTTGCTCAAATCAACAAGATCTCCTATCTCGATATCCGGTATACTAGCTTCATCGCGCTGTTCTTTCCTTCTCTCAACACCTGCAGACCCTCGAATATACCATCCAATCCTCCTTCGCGAACTTCAAACCTTGAAGCCTTCAACCTACCATCCGCTATCAGCGAGGTCATCAGAGGCCAGTACCTTGTGCATATAGCGTAATCCGCTGGCACTGGCTGACGCTGCCGTCCGAAGAATTCAAATGCCTCTCCGAAGGCAGTGTACCCAAGTACAACTGATTGCTCGACATCAGACCTCGGGAAGCTGTCTACGGGCAAGAGCTTGCAATAATGCAGGGTCCCGGTGGCCGTAGCACTAGGAGCCAGTGACTCTGCTGAGATCCGGGCAGAACTGTCGTTTGAGATGCAGTCAAAGACGTAGCGTAAGTTGTCTCCAGTTTCTTGGCGTATGAGGGCCGCGCAATCGGGATCGTTGTAATCGAAGACCGCATCAACGCCATACTCTCGTTTCAGAAGCTCAAAGTTCCTCTTGCTAGCAGTTGTGACAACGTACAAACCTGCCAGCTTTGCCAGTTGGATCGCAACCATGCCCATCGCTGAGCTTCCACCGTACACGAGAAGGGGAAACTTCTCCTTCGACGGCTGGCTCGGAGTCGGGAGGTCCAACTTCTGCCACAATCCCAGGATGTTGGTGACGGTAGCAGAACCCCATGTTGCTGCATCTTCGAAGGTTTGATTCGGTGGGATCTTGGCGAAAAGTCCGTCCTTGACGACCGCATACTCGGCGAACGCTCCGGTATCGCGACACCCAATCTTGGACCCATGGACCAGGCCATAGATCGCATCGCCCACTTTGACGTCGGAGGTTACCGAGCATCCGATCTTTGTAACAATTCCCGAGAAGTCGCAACCGACAGTCTCCCCACCTCGTGCGAACAAGTCGATGTGCTTCCAGTCGGCTGGCAGAGGAGTAGTTCGATCAGCTTCAGCCTCTATACGTAGGTGAAAATCGGGATGCATCAGAATCTGGCGGCACATCACAGTCCACAGCAATCACGCAGAGCAGCGATGATTCTCAGGTGGACCCCTGACGTCTGCAGCATGCGAGAGGAGAGCAACAGGCTAAGGGAGCACATGAATTGGTTATAACGTACTGGGATTCAATGCAACTGCCCTGACCTTGACCTTCACGTAGTTAGGACGCAATTCGGGTTCCACCTTTTCGACAATGGCTGCCTCCCCACTCTTGACGACGACGATAGCTTTCATATTGAGATTCGGGTGCTATGATTTGAAGGATTCGGGAAGAGAATCGTTGCAAAGGCTCTTGTTTGACTGGTAACAAGTCGAGTAGTCTAGTTGGGAGTGTTACGAAGCCAGTGAGACACTACCCTTACCTTATGAGACCTATCACTTTACAGCACTCAAACCATGACCAGGTTACCAAGTGACAATACATGCGGAGGAACGATTCCGCAGCTATTGTTAATACTTGCGGAATATAATGAACAATCATTGATATCCTGCCCGGCCTGTTCTGAATAACATATTACCCCGCCGGTGGGGTACACAACTCTCCCCCTTACTCCACCGTCCGCTTGTAACAAGCTCTCAGTGACCAAGACGCTACCCTTCGTTCATTGTCGAACCTGGCCAGATTTTCCATGATGGCTTAGAAATCTCTGTACGCCCGAGGTCACACATCCGGTACGCAGCTCTCGGGCCCGATGGAAGGACAACCGCCTCCAGAAGCCCATTGGGATTCGAATTGGCCCGGAGAACGTGAGCCTTCTCATCGCGATGTTGAAGCAGCAAGTCAAGTGCCCGAATCTGCTTGGTTGTCAGACTTCAAGGCTTGCCTCATGGCCAGTGAAGATGCCCTGGATGTCGAAGATCTGATGCATTTGGACCTACGGGTACGCCAGTCTTCCACAGAACTACAGGCGCACTTGAGCTCATAGAAGACCTTTAGACAAGCCCGCCAAGCAGGTATACATACCCACTGATGCTACTGTCGACATTCCCGTCTCAGCTTCCCACCGAGAGTGAGATCACGAGACTTCGGGAAGTCTTTGTCGATTGCAGCCGTGATCACCCATTCTTGAGTCGACTACACATTCACGCCTCGCAACAAGAGCAAGTGGCCGCGCCACTCTCTTTTGCCATCGCTTGTTTGGCATCGGTGCACTGTCGCCATGCAGAAACGGAAGCACGCGACCTGTTCCTAGCATCCCGCGGCCTCTCCGGGTCCTTGATGGAAATCGACAACGCAGAGTCTCGCTCCCCGGATCTTCTTGTCGCTGTATGACCTCGAAGAAGACCTTCTTCAGATGTGCCTTGACTCTTACACAGATCTCCCCGGCAACAGGCAACTCTCAATTCTATGTACGGCGCACTGAGCTCTGACCCCGACATCTGGGACAAAGCAGGACAAACCTTGTGCACTGCTGTAACGGTGAGTGCTGTCATGTTTGAATCGTGATCATCAATAACAGGAAGTCAGATTGCTCGACGAATGCGTTTCAACAACCCAAAGCGTTCGGAAAATATTCGAGGCAGATCTTTGCCAGTCTGGAGGTCGGGTCTATCTGTTGAACAGGCCGTGCTTCTACTGACTGAAAATCTAGCGGACCGTTGATGCATTGCCTCTGGCTGGTCAATATCGTACAGACACTCCACTTTGATTTGTCCGCCGTGCTGTTTACCTCGAAAGAGCTCTGTACTCAGATGCCCACTCTATCGTTCGACTTCCAAGATGTTTATCGCATCCTTCTCGGCAGAGACAAACCAGCCTGTCCGCTTCCGCTTGGCCGTGGAGGCGGTTTCAGCTCGGATGATGGTCTCCTTCTCTTGATGGCCTTGTTGTCCGATCTACTTTATCTGCGACAGTCGTTTGAGCGGGTCTCTCATCCCATGACGTGTTCCGATCGAGCAGAAATCCGGTACAACCCTTTCATTCCATTCACACCGCACATGGAGCGAGACCATATGGAGGCTCGGCTTTCTCTAGCCCTGGAGACATGGGACGGGTGGTTCAGTGCCGAAACTTCGTCAGAAGTTCAGGCTTTGTACCGTTACAGCAGGATGTACCTATCTTTCGATCGACTGCTTACCCTGCCCTCCTTGTCGGGATATGGAGGCCGAGATCCAGCAGTGACTTTGCCAGACGGACTATCAATCACAGACGAAGCCGTTCGCGAGGCCTGGCGGGTTCTAGACAGCGCCACCGCCCGGACAGAACCCACATGGGCCACTCGCTTATGCCCGATATGGCTTCCAATTGTGGTGTTCCACGCCGGTCTTGTTGTATGGGCTCAACATGTGCTTTACACCGATACATCTCCTCGATATGCAGGAAACGAGAGTGTCAGAGTACTACAGGCTTTCAAGGTGGAGCTGGATATCATGCCTTGGCCGTGCTGCACTGAGATGGCTGCGACTCTTAGGAGACTGATCGAGGCACAGGTGCACCGAAAGACATAGACGATGTACATACACCATCGGGCCTTCGCTCCTGAGTGATGACTTTGCCTCCTCAGAGTATGCGCCGGGACGCGCAGTGCACTCAATCACACAGGCGCCGACTTCTTACTCTGGCCTTGCGAATCCGCCGCTGTCTCAAGGGGTGCATCGATATGCGCGTTGAACTCTCTCTTGTCATCTCTGATGAGGCAGCTGACTAGGTAACAAAGCGTGTCAGTCGAGCGTATTCAGACACGATGACGAGTCACGGATCTACAATCGTGCACAACGCCGCAGCTGCAGGATGGATGGAGTATTGGTACTTACGTAACATGGCAACGGCGGCGAAGGCGGCGGCAGCAATCCAGACGTTGCGAAAGCTCGCCATGTATGCGTCCTTGACTCCCAATGTTGCGGCCACGACTATTTGAGGTGTCATCCCGGGAATCGATTGGATCTGCGAGATATTCTGCGATGCTAAGCCGATCAAGAGAGTCTCAGCGTATTGGGTTTCGAAACCCAAAGGCAACACTCGAGACATGACGTCCGCTGGCAGCTCCGTGAGTTTGCTGCTCAAGATGGCCTCAAATATTGAGAGCCCCACAGTCCCTCCAGTACTGCGCATTCCAATCATGAGGCCACTAGCGAGAGCAATAAGTTCCGGAGGGGTTGATAGCTGAGCAGTCACAATGACTGTGTTCAGAGCGGAGCCCAAGCCCACGCCGAGAAACACCGCGAATCCTATGGGGCTCCATTGCGTTGTCAGATCCAGCGACGACATAGCCGCGAAGAAGATGGCGACACACATGGTGGCGAAGATGAGTGGAATCCGAACCGTCTTGGTGCGGGAGACATATAGACTCGTCAGTGCGGTACCAACGTTGGCGGTCCAAAACACCACTGTGAACCCCAGACCCGCATCGAAAACCGTCCGATCGTAGAGCACCGCGCTCTCGTATGCGAAATAGGTGTTCGCGGCGAAGAAGGCGAGCCCTTCTGTAAAGATCAGAGCCAAGCAGATGGCGAAATTTCGTCCACGCGAGAACAGGCCATGGTGGAGTATGCCTGTGGTGGTGACCTTCCATTCGTATAGGACGAAGACGATGAGCAGGATCACGCCGACCACGAGAGGGCCAACGATATTGGGGCTGCTCCAATGATATACACCACTGGATGATGTAAGAGCGTAGGAGAACAAGATTAATCCAGGCACGAAGAGGGCATAGCCGTACCAGTCCAACTTTGCCAGTCTTTGGCGGTGGCTCATTTCGACTTGTGGTCGTCGGGGTGGCGGTTGGTAGAGCCAGACAACAACGAGTCCAATCGCTCCATAGAGGCCTGACGTGATGTAGAAGTACACGCGGAAGCCTTCCGGAGATTGACGCACCAAGGCACCTCCCATCAAGATCCCAACGATGCCTCCCGTTGACGATGCCAGATTGACTGCAGCTTGGGCGAAGGAGCGGTATTTCCGTGGTATGATCTCGGACGCAATAGCGTGGACCAGTGGCTGCGCTCCAAGAGCCAGACACGCGATGCTCTGGCCGCCAACGACGACCCCAAAAGAGTGTGCCCGTGACGCAATTAGGCATCCCACACAGCCAGCACCAGTGAAACCGACCACGAACCACTTACGTCCCCAGAAATCGGCGGCTTGGCTCACTGGGGCTCCTAATGCAGCGGCTGAGATGGCCAGTGTCGAGACCAGCCATATCTCTTGATCCGCGCCGCCCGTGACGGCGGTGATGGAGGTCGAGAGCAGGGCATTGCCAGCGACGTGAAGGACTTGCACAAAGTATACGGCGACAATGACCTGCATCAGAAATCAGTAAATCTGCCATCTCTTCGTAAAAGGTGTCGGCACGCACAATGAGAAGGACCCACGTCTTTGCGTGGAGGTGTGGCTCAGGCTCCTCGGCCGTACTTTCTGGCGAAGTTCGTTGTACATGCTCAACCGTGTCGATTGCAAGCTCTTGCTGGGTACTTCGTGCCTTTTCGTTGTCCGTAGCGTTGCGTAGTGCAAACATAATGGAAAGCTGTGCGAGGGAAGATCTAGACGCAACGAAGACGATGATATCTCAAGTCGCTTCGGTGTCATAACCTTTGTATGTTTGAGCTCGCACTGGAAAGGCCCCTACATCTTGACAGCCAAGGCAAACTGTCTCCGCCGACTAAGACTGGTCAGAAATCCCCATGGGGTTGCTCCACATGACATGAAGGCGTCCATCAATGTGCTACCCCACCGACCTGAAGACAGTACCTTCCAGTCCAACGGTAACCCTCTCCCGACATGCTCCAGGCCTTTGGCGAAACTCTACTTACAGTTGTCACAGCACGGAGCACTTCTTGCCTTCGGTTCGTAGGCTACCTATATCCCCGGGAATCTAGGTCAAAGTCTCCACCGGTGACAGGCTGCCGTCCTCCCCCGCCAGCAGGACATGGCAATGTCTTTATGGAGCACAACTAGCCAGACTCTGGATAAGACGTGGCTTTGAAGCAGCATCATGTTTTGCGAACAGAGTATCATCAAGTTTCCCTAGGTTTGAGTCAGTTGATGTAATCCTGCCCAGCGCAATATCGGACAACACAAAGGCAAACCTGCAATCAACATGGGATCCATGGGTGTTCCGAGCCAGGAATTTACTCATCCACTCATCTCCGAACGAGCCATCGATGAGCCTCGACCCTTGAAGGTCATCTATGTTGGAGCAGGAGCCTCTGGAATCTGCGCCGCTATCCAGCTGCCCAAACATGTCCCGGGCGTGGAGCTTTTAATCTTCGAAAAAAATGCCGACGTGGGAGGCACTTGGTTCGAGAATCGGTCAGTCACGACGTCAACAATCTGCGAGGTATCCAGAAAAGTCCTGACGCTATGGCAGTTATCCTGGGTGCGCCTGTGGTGAGTTCGACGACACAGACGGGAATTTTGCGATGTGCTGATTAGACTCTAGACATTCCAGCGCACTCATATCAGCTTAGCTACGAGTCGAAGGTGACCTGGAGCAAGTTTTATGCAAGTGCTCCGGAGATCCTTGAGTACTGGAAGGGTGTCGTCGAGAAACACAATGTGAGGAGGTTGATGAGGTTCGGCCACGAGTGCGTAGAAGCACGCTGGGATGAGAAAGCGTGCAAGTGGCATGTAAAATTCAAGGTTCTTGCGACGGGACACATCATGGAAGACGTGGCAGATGTCTTCGTCACAGGCATTGGTGTGCTCAACAAATGGGAGTGGCCTGACATCGAGGGACTCCACCAATTCGAGGGCAAGCTCCTGCACAGTGCAAACTGGGACCCAGATTACGACGCCACTGGTCGCAGGGTAGCCGTCGTTGGCGCGGGCAGCTCTGGAATCCAGATCGTTCCTGCTCTTCAGTCCCTGGTCAAGTCCATGGACCACTATATCAAAGGCAGAACCTGGATCGCTGCAAGCTTCGCAAACGAACTCGTCCGTGAGCGCAACGAAGGCGAAGATGGAAACTTTGACTACGACCCGAAAGAGATCGAGGCGTGGAAGAGAGATCCGCAAAGCTATCTCGCATATCGCAAAGCCCTCGAGATCGGCATGCAGGGTGGTTTCGCCATCACACACCGAGGAAGCAAAGAGCACGAGGCAGCGTGGGCTGCATTCGCCAAGGATATGCGAAGACGACTGCACAAGAAGAGTGAGGTGGCCGACCGTCTTATTCCCGACTTCCCTCCACTGTGCAAACGTCTTACGCCCGGTCCAGGCTACTTGGAAGCTCTGGTCGTCGATAATGTGAACGTCGTCCTGGACCGTATATCGCATGTAGACGCCACAGGCATAACTACGGTCGATGGGACACATCGTGCCGTCGATGCGATTATCACCGCGACAGGCTTCAATACATCGTTCCGTAGCGGGTTCCCTATCTACGGACGAGGAGGCGTACAGCTTCAAGAGCGCAACACCACGCGCGCCGAGACATACCTGGGCGTTGCAGTTGACGGATTCCCGAACTTCTTCCACGCTCTAGGTCCCAATTCCGGACTCGGCAACGGCAACCTCGTGCTGGTGATTGAGTCAGTCGCGGACTACATCGGCCAGGTTCTCGAGAAGCTGTCCAAAGGTAACGTAAAGACGATCGAGCCGAGGCGGGAATGCGTGGAGAATTTCGCAAACTACTGCGATGCGTTCTTCCGACGGACGGTCTTCTCCGCCGACTGTGGGAGTTGGTACAAGTCGGCGAACGGAAGGGTGACTGCGCTGTGGCCGGGCAGTAGCATACATGCCGCGCGGGCCTTGCAAAAGGTGAGGTTTGAAGACTACGTGATGACGACCGCGGATGCAAACGATTTTGGGTGGATCGGTGACGGGTGGTCGATTGCTGAACGGGCAGGTGATGCCGACGGTCTCAGTTGGTATCTTGACGGCACCAACTTCCTGCACGAACCTCTGAAGGTGGATGCTGATCAAGGTGATGTGATCGTACGATAGTTGGTAGTACGACAGCTCGTAAATTGAACGGGCCGCGGCTGGCTATCACTCGTCCGGCAGGAGTTCGCGCAAAGCTAGAGTGAAAACCCTCGCAACGCGTATCTTGAGCCGGCCGAGAAGACGTATACCTTGCTTGATGCAGGCGTCTCTCGCAAGCGAACGGTAGCCAGAGTTTGCGAATTCGCCGTACCATGCGATCAAGGTGCCAAAGTAGATGCAGTACGGTAAATGAGGGGGCTCAGACATGCGCCGTGAAGAGGTCGACGTCGCTGTCAGTTTTGACAAGTCGTCAGACATGCCGACATTTTCTTGAACCATGCTGAGCATAGCCTGGGCGTGCCACAAAGCTACTGCAAAGAGCCGCCCGCGTACACAGTTCTCCAGGACCTCGTTCTCGCTGGACTCGTTGGCTGTATGAGAAGGCGGATTCGTGAATTGCCGTGCCGACTTCTGCAAGAAGTCAATGTTCACTTTGAGACGCAAATGCATCAAGTGGTAGATGAGCATGGACGGGAAGTCGGATTGGGAGAGAGGAGATATCTTCCCACCCAACCATCGTTCCATAGCCAATTCCACGAATTCGGACCGCCACAATTGCCGTCGGCATGACAATTCCTCTCCCTGGGGGCTTGCCGCCCAGATGAATGCGCTCAGGCTTGCGATCCCTCCGTGAGCACCTTGGGAATGGCCTGGTTGATCATTTGAGCTTCGCGAAGGGTCGAGCGCTGCCTGATTTTGTCCTGGCGAAGTTGTCGATCCACGCGGTGCCGGTATAGCGCACGGCGGACGTTGTAAGAGGAGCACGTGATAACACTCGATGAGCTCCATAGCCTCGGACATACTGCGAACATCCTGGAGAGTTGCCGCATCAGGATCTGAAGGGATGAGTCGACCACAGCACCTCATAGCTTGCAGCATACTGACGTGGAAAGCTTCGACGAATTCGTAGCTTCTCTTGTCTCCGCTGCAGATGCCGTATATGGACAGCAAGATGAACGTTTTCAGAGCCGCGGATGCTACCCAGAAGGATGTTTGTAGACTTCGAGAGTGGAATTTCTGGAAGTGCAGTCTCCTGGCGTCGTTGTACAGAGCCGTGGACAGAGTCGTACCGCACTCTGCACCCAGGTAAAGTGCGCCAACGGCAGCCATGGCAAGGCATAGCTCGGGTTCCGAGTCAGCTTGTGCTTCGTAATTTGCATACAGCTCGAATGTGGTTCCTAGATGACGTCGTGCAACGTTGAGCAATACGTTGAGGACCTCTTCATCGTACATCTGAAGTTGTGGAGGTGAGGAGTACCATGATCTATCCACTTCCCTTGGTGTTGGACTGGAAGGCCGAGATCGTCTCCTGAAGTGGTCTAAGATCCAAGGTTTAGCTCTTTCAATGCCAGAATCGTCAGCCAGCGACTGAATCTGTGGCTCAGCTTCCGCTGCGAAGAAATCTAGCTCATGCAACCATGAGTCTGCACCTTGCTCCCAGAACCCGTATGGGAAATCCATGAATTCGTCATTCCAGTTCATACCTCCCATTGCGTCTGTGTCAGAATCAAGGCGGTTGAGATGCGCGAAGGGCAAAATACAGTCTGACTGGTGGAATAAATCATCATGAGATGGTTTTTGCTGCTGTAGGTCTGCCCAAGCAGGTGCCAATGACACGAGATTGCTGCGTGATTCAATCGAACCTGCATTACTGAAGTTGAGAGATGGAAGAGCATCTGTTGCCAGCTCCTGCCCGACGGCGAAGCGTGATGCAGCAGTACTTGAGGAAGGCACAAGCGGGCTCACAGTGCCTGGTTGTTGCGAGCTCGACTTTCGAGGACGACCCGGCCCTTGGCGTGAAAGAGACTTGGTGCATGGGACCGCTCTCGTGCGGCACGATGTGCAGGGAGAGGAGTCGTCGCACTTGAGTTTGCGCTTGCGACACGGATCACATGCCATTTGGGACCTCTCTTCGAGCGCCGGATCGTCCCTGCTGATGTCTTCGCCGCAATCATTCGGCACGTGAAGACGCCGAATATGGCGATCTCGCACGTCGGCGCGGGGGAAGAAGAGAGGGCAGTGAGGGCATTCGAAAGGCTTCTCCCGGGTGTCTACGCTATGCGTGAGATAGAGAGCCAGCGGGTTGGCATCCACCGGCCAAGTCTGCGCGAGTAGGCCATTTGATACTCACGAGTTCTTTGATGTCGTAGCAAGTGCTCGTTGCGAGCAAAGGAGCGACCACACACGCTGCACTGAAGTGTTGTCAGCACAAGCACAAATCCCGTCTCTGGGCAGCAGACTACTGGTACTGACATTCCTACGCGAGGACGTTTGTGGACGAGAGTCCTCTGCCATACCGGTGCTTGCTCGATAGAGATCGGTATCATCAGCAGCGTGTGAGCAACCCTCGACACTCCAGCCGTAGCTCTCCTAACAAAGTAACAATGTCTAGTGCCGGGTGAGCCGGGTCGGGAAGACGAGCCGAGAAGAATAAACTTAAATCGATCTGAACCCTGCAGACACCAGCTGTGGGTGCGTTCGCTCGTCCAGTTCCAGTTCAGTGAGGAGGTGCGCGTACGCTCCGTCGATATACCCGTGTTTTAGCGTAGCTGGAAGCAACACGCTCGTAGAAAGGGCATTTCGATTTCAGCTCAGCTTGGCGGGTATTGGCCAATCATCGTGTCGATCGAGGGCTAGCGCCAGGACGACTCCATGTGTCCAGTTCCAAAAGTCAAGGTTTTTGAGTTATGCACGCCTCCACCTCGGAAACCCTTGTCAACTCGAATTGGCAACTTCTGTCGTAAATTTCGAGTATGTAGTGTTCGCTTACGTACAAGTCACAAATAGAGCCGCGTCACCGTGGTTGCATTCGCCTGGCTCCTTCGCTGGCGAGTCATTCGTTGAAACGAGCGTTGCGATAAGATAAGAGTTTGCTTGAGCGCGAATAAGAAGAGAGCTTGAGCGAGGCTTCTTTTTCGCACTCGCGTGGCACCGCTCATTCGGCTGACCTTAGCCCCACTCCGCCGGTGGAGCCGGCGGCACTTGCATGATACCGCCTGCCTGGCGAGTGATGGACCGAAACCTGCACCTCCCCGGCCACCTCCGCTGCCTACCTCGGCCTCGCTTGCTTGCCAAGAGGAGGCTTTTGTGCGTGGCCCATTGTCAGTCTTTTTGCGACGCTCCTGTATATGTACTGTACCTGCCCAGCACGCGCCGTGCTTGTTTCGTATTTTCCAAACCCACCCTCTCACTCGCGCCCACCATGAGTCTCCGACGCGAGAGCGGCGAGATCGAGAAGAATGACCATGGCCTTCCCGTCTACTCGGAGCCGCGTTCGCTCCACGACCAGGCAAAGGGCCGCCAGCTCAGTGTGGACGCTGACGATGTCGCCATGGTCAACGCCGACCAGTATCAGCTCAAGCGCGCGCTGAAGGGCCGCCACATGCAGATGATCGCCATGCAAGTCCCCCCGTCCCCACCACGACGCCTCACTCCCCATACTAACAACCCGTCGCAGTGGTGGTGCTATTGGCGCTGGTCTGTTCGTCAATTCCGGCTCAGCTTTCCAGACCGGCGGGCCTGCCTCCGTCCTCATCGGCTTCACCCTCGTCGGCATCTCGATCTACCTCATGATGCAAGCTCTCGCCGAACTCGCCGTCATGTACCCCATCAACGGCGCCTTCACCATGTACATCTGTCGCTTCATCGACCCCTCCTGGGGCTTCGCTTGCGGTTGGCAATACGCCATCAGCTGGCTGACTGTTCTGCCCTTTGAGATTTCCGCCGCTTGCAATATCATCCACTACTGGCCCGGATCCGAAGGTATCAACAACGCTGCGTGGATCACTCCACTCCTCCTTGCTTTGGTAGCAATCCAGTTTTTCGGCGTCAGGGGATACGGTGAGGTGAGTATATGCGGAGGTGGAATCCAGCAGCAGAAGCTGACCAGGAACAGGTCGAGTTCGTGTTGAGCCTCATGAAGGTTCTTGCTTGCATTGGCTTCATGATTCTCGGCATCATCATCAACTGCGGTGGCGTTCCGACCGACACCCGAGGCTACATCGGCAACCGCTACTAGTACGTCGTACCTCTAAGACGTGCCCACCAGCCATGCTAACCGGAGCCCTACAGCAAGCAACCATTCAGTGATGCCGGGTTCCTTAATGGCTTCCACGGCTTCTGCAGCGTCTTCGTCACCGCCGCCTTCGCCTACACCGGCACCGAGCTGACTGGTCTGGCCGCCGCCGAGACCGAGAACCCGAGGAAGGAGATCCCGAGGGCTTCCAAGCAGGTCGTCTGGCGCATTGCCATCTTCTACATCGTCAACCTTGCCTTGATTGGCCTCGTTGTTCCGCCAAACAGCAAGCTGTACTCTGGCGAGGGCTCCACATCTCGTCATTCGCCTTTCGTCATCGCCATTCAGCTGGCTGGCATCAAGGCTCTCCCCTCCGTTTTCAATGCCGTCATCCTGATCGCTGTCATGAGTGTCGCCAATTCGTGCACTTTCGGCTCCACCCGCACGACGCAGGCTCTGGCTGCCAACGGTACGTGTTTCGGCCTCCAGAGCTTTATCCTTGCTAATTTGGTCTGTTGCAGGCATGGCACCGAAGATTTTCGCCTACGTTGACAAGAAGGGTCGTCCACTCGTTGTGGTGGGCCTCCAGCTCCTGTTCGGCTGCTTGGCATACATCAATCTTGCTCCGAGTGGTGGAGACATCTTCACCTGGCTCCTGTCCTTGTCGGGTATCACCGTCTTGTTCGTCTTCGGCAGCATCGCCTTAGCTCACATTCGTTTCCGGAAGGCTTGGTGAGTTGCGGAAATTCTTAAACTCGAATGTTGTTCGACGACTTACAAAGTGCCAGGGCTTACAACGGCCACTCGGTCGACGAGCTGCCATTCAAAGCCGCCTTCGGCATATGGGGCTCGTACATCTGCATCCTCATCAACGTCATCGCCCTCGTCGCCCAGTTCTACGTCGCCCTCTACCCTATCGGCGGACCTTACCTCGATGCCAAGATCTTCTTCGAACTCTACATGGCCGGGCCCTTCATAGTCGTGCTCTACCTCATGTGGAAGGTGTACAGCTGGTTCGTCTACCCAGAGCACCGCAAGATGTTCGTTCGCACCAAGGACATCGACATCTACACCGGAATGCGCGAAGGCCAGCGCACGATGATCAGCGGTGTGGATGTGACGGAGGATCAGAGGCGGGCGAGTATTTCGGAGATGCAGGCCGAGGATAAGAAGAAGGGCGCCATGGGCTGGGCCAAGGCCGCCGTTCGAGTTATTATCTAACAAGACTAACATACCCCGTAGTGGTGTAGCTAGGTTACACCCCCCGGCTACACTACCAATAACTATAACCCAAAGATTCAGCAGGTGAAATTAGAAATGCTGCCGCTCTAGGGTGATAGATTAGTATGATACACTGTACTCTGATGTTTCTGCCTTCACATGCGTGTGGCAGGCCATTCGGTCTGCGTATCAATTATTCATCCTGCGAGTGTTTAGTCGTCCTTCTCACTTTCTTTACGCCCTCGACGGTTGACCTGCTTCTAGCTCCGGTAATAGAATCGCCAGCCAATATAGAGAGCCACTGAGCTCATAATACGAGATCCAGTACACTATGTTAGACAATAGTAGAGAGAAGGGGTAGAGGTAGTGCCGGGTCGACAGGCCGAGCCGAAGGTAGTCTAGGCTCGGAAGTAGGGAAGGGAAGATAAGCTTAAATTGATGTGGCCCCTGCAGACATCTCGAAAACTTTCACGACTTCTTCTCCATGCATAACATAAGTCGCTGAATACAATGGCGAAACCAAAGCGACAACGCGAGGAGCCCATGGCTTTGGATAACACAGCTGGTGACGTCCATCCAGCGCGCCAGAAGCGGCTTAAGCGTACCAAAGACGATATCGATTTGGCCGCACTATATGAGGAGCTCGCGGACGAGGTACAGGATGTACGGATCAAAGCCGCCGCCAGACTGCTCAAATCAATCACACAGGACCCGGATGAATTCGAAGAGAAGCTCGATTCGGCAGAAAAACGACTGACGCGAGGACTTTGTTCTGGACGGAAAGCTGCGAGACTCGGCTTCTCCATCGCGCTGGCAGAAGTTCTGCGGCGTAAGTTCAATCGCAGCTCGGGTACCGCTGATGGCATAATGGTTGCGCCAACACTCCAGAATATCGCCAAATGTACGGAGCCGGACGGCGATGTTGGTGGCCAGGAGAAGAGAGACCATCTGTTGGGCCGCTGTTTTGCATATCAAGCAGTGCTACAGAGCGATGTCGGTCTACATGATGAGCTACCCCCAAAACAGTGGGATGCTTTGACTTATGCTATCTTTGGTCTCGCGAACGAGAAGGCCTGGCTGAGACGGGAAGTTGGAAGCATGCTTCATGACTACATCACCAGTAAAACCGGATCTAAGCTGTCTGATGCCCGCGTCTTCGCGCTGATGGAGGCTGCCGGGCGCAAAAAGTTGCTAAAAACGCCAGAAGGCGTTGGGTTGTGGTTCGCGACAAGGCAGCAATTCCCTCGTGCCAATCCGCAGCCGAAGGTATGGCATCATGACGACCCGCTCTCCTCCAAGGAGCACCAAAGCTTGGCGAAAATCATGCTGGAGGGCGACTCGGACGATGTGCCAGCTGCTAAGCGATCAGGCTCGAGGCAGACGTTTCCTTCTTTTGCGTGGCGGATTATGCTCCAGTATTGGGACAATGACGACCACGCAAAGCACTTTGAAAAGTTTTGGGACTACTTCATGTCCTTGGTGTTCTCGTCGTCCTCGTCACCGGAGCGGAAAGCAATCGGTCTCCAGATATTCTCGCTTGCCATTTCCGAAGTGCCTTTGGCGGAGTTGCCTGGCGTACTCAATCTGCAGGTTCTACGCTGCATACTAACCCAACGTGCCAAAGCTGACAACCACCTTTTCGAAGCGGCGAAGATTCCACTGAACAGCATGGTCACTCGTGCTAAACGAGAGCCTGGCAGTGCTGGCGTACTCATCAACGAGATTATCGACAAAGGCGCTGCCAACTTCGACCAGCTGACCAAGACTAAGACGATGGAGTCTATTATCACTGCCGCGGATGACAGGTCATTGGCATCCTTGGTCCACAAGACACATCAGACGTGTTTGGGTAGACACAAACGGAACACAGCTGAAGTTGATGCCGAGCTCCGAGGGTTTTCAGATCTGCTGCTTACCATGGTTCGGACTCATAAAGACGCCGTAGCCACACTGACGATGGCGACGGAGACACTGAAGTGGAAGGAAGATTTCACGTGGCTCGATCATCTTCTGGATTTCCTTTCCGTCTACGCTTTCACGGACAAGGAGCTCGTCCCAATATTCCAGCCCCGGCTGATGTCGATTCTTAATACTCTGATGTACGGTCCACTTCGCCAAGCATTGCAAGCACCAGTGATCATCGTTCGGCCGCTACGACTAGACGGTAATGCTCTAAATCAATTGAAGGGCGGCGCGGGTGCATCGGTTGAGAAAGCGTGGAAGTGCATGGATAAGATGTACAGGCCCAACCAGTCTCCGAACGAAAGCATTATTCCAGGCAACGAGGCCTTCGCACTGCTCTTCGCGCTGTGTATCTTGCAATGCTTCCGCCACGAACCAGATGCGACCGCTGCGCTTGAGGATCTGATCACTTGCTACGAGGTCAAGGACAGCAGCACAGACGCCATTTCAATGATCATCGAGCTCCTGTTGAGCTTCATATCGAAGCCTTCCGCGCTGTTCCGGAAGCTCGCTGAGCAAGTGTTCACTGTCTTTGCGCCAGAGCTTACTGCTGATAGTCTGCAATCGCTCACCGATATTCTCGGCCAGAAGGAGAGTTTGGCTGGCCAGCAGGAACTATTTGATGCACATGGAGATGGTGATGAGGAGGGAGTTGTTGAGTCTGAGGACGATGATATCGAAGCGATCGATGTCGAGGATGCTTCCGATGTTGAGCTCATCAACGGCGAGCCAGCCTCTGGCTCTGGTCCAGCCGACGCCGACGATAGCGACGATGACGCTGGAGTCTCTACGTCCGAGGCGGAGGATGAGGCCACCGACGGCGCGGAGGACGAGGAAGCTGCTTTTGACAAGAAACTGGCTGAAGCTCTGGGCACTGGCGGAGTCGAAGACGGTGACTCCGACGACGACGGATCTGACATGGACGATGAGCAGATGATGGCACTCGAACCTCATCTAGCCACCATCTTCAAGGAGCGCCAGAAAAAGACGAGCAAGAAGCAGGACAAGAAAGACGCGAAGGAGAATATCATCAACTTCAAGAACCGTGTGCTCGACCTGCTGATGATATACGTCAAGACTCAATATGCCGAAGTCCTGACGCTCGATGTTATCTTGCCATTGACGAATCTTGTGCGCACCACCACCAACAAGCAGACTGCCGAGAAGGCTTTTGGTATGCTGAAGCAGTACTTCGAGGCTTGCAGCAAGAACAAGAAACTGCCACAGCTCGACAACACTGATGACGTGTTCACGGTCCTAGACGAGGTCTATGCGGAGATGAAGTTGGGCGGATCGAAACTACACGCCAACGCATGCAGTCGCTCCAGCCTCTTCCTGGCTCGGGTGCTCGTTGCAATGGATCGAGAGCACTACGAACGAATCGCGTCCATGTACGCGAAACTGATGTCGGAGTGGTGGCAAGACAAAACGAACAAGGTGCAGCCCAGGGTATTCACAGAATGGACTAGCTGGTCCATCGCCACGCGGAAGCAATTGTAACGGACGTAGCAGTAGCACTCAGATAATTGTTGAGGGTATATACAATCTGCTGTGTGCTCGCCACAGGATAACAACGCCTACTCCCACAACTCGCTAATTCTCAAACAGGAAAGAAAGAGTTTTTCGTGCTACGACTACTTCAAGCAGTCGCTGATGCTTGCGGCGCATCCGCAGGCAATTTCTCAATCTCAATCTTGGGCATCGCTGCGCCAGTGCCGCCGAGATCGGTTGCCTTCGCCTTGGGGTTCTTGGCGTAGTAGTTCGTGATCGCGGATTTGATCGCATCTTCTGCCAGCATGGAGCAGTGCACTATACACCATTAGCACCCATCCACTCCCTTAACACCTTTCAGTATCGACTTACATTTCACCGGCGGCAAGCTCAACTCCTTAGCAATCTCAGTATTCCTAATCTTCCCCGCCTGCTCCAGCGTCATCCCCCTCACCAACTCAGTCAAATAACTGCTCGACGCAATCGCTGATCCGCACCCGAAGGTCTTGAACTTGACATCAGTGATCGTGTCGTTGTTCGGGTCGACTTTGATCTGGAGCTTCATCACGTCGCCACATGCGGGCGCGCCTACGAGGCCGGTGCCGACGTCGGAGGAGTCCTTTTTCATGCTGCCGACGTTGCGCGGGTTGTTGTAGTGGTCGAGCACTTTCTCGTGGTAGGAGCGTCGTTGCGATGCGTGTGAGAGGGCTGGGGTGGTGGAGCGGATGAATTGGGTGCGGGCGGTGGTTTGGACTGCGCGGTTGGCGGCCGCGGGCAGGGTGGTGGAGACTCTGCGGAACATTGTTGTGGTTGTTGAGTACGGTGTGCTGGTTTGTGGTGATTTGTGTTGATGGTTTCGAGAATTATCGATGGATGTCGAGGTTGCAGGGAGTGTCGTAGGATGTCAGGTTCGTTTTGGAGACTTTCAAGCAATGCTGGTGACGCTCGAAGTGGAGGGTCCTAGCTCGGTTTTCGACCGGAGAACAAAGATAAATCCGAGACCCCGGCCGATGTCAACGTCACGTGAAAATCGTTCATGATTGTTCTCTCTTTATACAGAGGTACAAGACGTTGGCTTGGCTTGAATAGTGTTCAGATATATGTACATCCAAATATACCGTGTCGGAAGTACATCGCCGCTGGCATCATTTGTGACAGCTTCGCGTTCGCTCTATAACCACTCAGGCACCATCCTCGTCTGTCTCGTCGATCACAGTCCCACTGTCTGAAGACCAGGCGCCATGCAATTAGTCTCGGTGGCGGTGAGTGTAATATTCGAATCGCTTTGGTAGCCTCGGAAGGAGTTGTTTCTGCCCGCACGCAAGACTCCCGCATCGGTCTCACTCAATACCTCGTCATCCGATCCCTCATCTCCAACCTCAAAATCTCCGGATGCCGATGCACACCCGGCATCATGCCCGTCCCAATCGCCCGCCTTATCGCCTTCGCCATCCGCCTCTGATTCACCGGCCGCAACGACGTCTCACGTCGATGCTTGATCCGTCCCATATCCGTCATATACTCCGACATCATACTAAAATTCTTGTAATGCTGAATCGGATTTATCCCCAACTGGTCAACCACATCCTGCATCATCCTCCCCTTCCGCCTCAACTTCTTCCACTTCGCCGCCTCTGCGCCGCTCAAATCGTGCGGCGCGTAGACGTCGCCTGGCTTGTAGCGTCGTTGCTGCTGTTTTTCGAGGTCTTGGCGGGTCCAGTCGCGTTGGAGCGCTGCGACGCGTTCGCGGGCCTGGCGTTCGAGGGTCGAGCGGCCGATTTCGGCGATGGTGTCTTCGGCTATGTCGTAGGCGGTTCGGGGGGGTTGGGTGGGGGGTGTGAAAGGGTCGGTGGAGGAGGGCGGGGAGAGGGTTGTTGTGGCGGAGATGGAGGCGCGAGGGACTTGGGCTTGAGCTTGGGATTCGCGGCGGGAGGATATAAGGGAGTCTGTGGTGTTCGTTAGGGGTGGTAGCGTGGTTTGAGGGGTGGAGGGCTTACCAGCGAGTCCAGATGTTGCGGATGAATATTGGGCGTGTCTGGAGGTTGCGGAGGCCAAGGTCCTGCGGCGTTGGTGGCATATTGATGATGGGCGGACTGATAGCCGCTTGAATGCCGCTTCGAGGGACATTTGGGAGTGTGGAAGTGTCTGATGGAGATGGGGTTGTCGCCGTTGAAGATGCATTGAAGCAGGCAGGCACCCCCGAAGCTCCGCATGTCTTGGCGCATGGATCATTGAAGCTCGCGACCTCGACAAGACGACTTCGCATCAGCTGCGCATTGGGTCGGCTTGGATCTGTGTACATATGCACAGCTTATGACCATAGTAATACACTCTGGCGTACTCGACGAAGATGCCATCCCACCTCACGCGCAGCGTCTTTCGGAGACTACTGGCCAACCAACCCATTGTCCACCGAGGATGCCTTCGACAGCGACACCAACGCTCGCTCACACCATCTCCCAGGCTGCTGCGACCGCTTGCGAGCAACAATGGCCGGCCATCAGCATGTTACCAGCAACGGCGTCACTTCCTCAACTTCAACATCTTCTCGAGCAAGCGAGAGGCGAAGGAACCAGACATCGATCCTGGGATAGAGAAGATGATGGAGTTGGTGAAGCGACAACGGATGGATGCGCGGATGCCTCCTCTTGAAGACGTTCTGAAGGCTGTGAGGCTCTTCGTAAAGTCGAAGCAGACGAAGAGGCAAGCCATTACCGACAGCCAGGCCCGACTCGTGCAACAAAGTCTCGAATACTGCTTCAAAACCGTCGATGAGCTTCAGCAGAACATCGACAAGGCGCTGATGAAGATCTACTTGACTAATCTCCGCAGCTGCGCCGCTGTACTGCATGGTACAACCACTAGGACCACGGTGACTGATGCACACGTCGACCTTGCCCGGTTTCTGTACGAGCGTAGTATCTCCAACAATCTCCGTAAGAAAACGACTTCCTTGCTTGTACACATCTTGAGTCTTAGTGGATATCCACGAGCCGCGCGAGACCTTCTCCTGCAAGCCGAACAGGGCCGGTCGACGGCCACGAGCACAGAAGCATCGGAATTCGAGGATGGAGCCGAGAACGATCGTGACGAAAGCTTGGAATTCGAGCAGGCAGATGAGCGCGCTGGGCTTATTGATCGGCCACCGAAGATGTGGCAGGAGGTGCTGGACGCCTTCGTGCTCCAGAGAACTAAGACGGAGGTCGAACGAACGTTTGTGATGATCAAGGAGCGAGGGTATGATCGTCATCGCGACGTGGCGGTAACGATGATCGAGTTTTGTATGCAGCAGAAGGACGTTGAGGCACTAAAGCAATGGTGGACGGCTTATCACAAAGCAGTATCTGAGGATCCGGGTAGTGGCCCAGGGCTAAGAAAGCATGAAGAGGCCGCTGGGCGCCGTTTCAACGACATGCTGAGTTGGTGTCTGAAGGAGAACCAAATACAGCTTGGTCATCAATCCGTTAGGGACGTTATGGCTAACAACCCACCAAAACCTTTCTGGGACGCCATCTTCGTCTGGGCTGCAGGGACTAACAAGAGTGTCGATGAGATCGGTCGCATGATGTCTGTGATGGAAAAGTCCAACGAACAGATTGTTGATCGTTCGGAATGGCGTCAAGCGGACATCGTCACGATAAATAGCCTCGTGGAGTTCGCCATCTCTCTGAACGATCCGTACATGGCGGAGCGCTTTATCGCTCTGGGCCGCGAGCGCAATATCGAACCGGATGCAAGGACCCTTGTCTTGCAAATGGAGTACCGGCTCAAGGTTGGCGATGTCGACGGCGCCTTGATCGCGTACAAAGCGTTGGTCGAGCACAAGAATGCAACCTACGTCGACGAGTCGTTCGCTGAGGACATCTCAGCCATCAACCGCCTCATCGTCGCTCTATGCGGGACGCAACGCCATGACTTCGACACCATTATGAATGTCACAATGGACCTAGCGGATCGCCGCGCCCCGTTCGAGGCCGAGACTGTATCTACCCTCGCTCTCCTACATCTCGCTCGCGATGAAGCAGACGATGCCACCGACCTTCTCAACACCCACTCCTACCATTTCTCATCAACAGACCGCACCAATCTCCGCAACGCAATCATGAAATTCGCTGTCGACCCAAAAACCTCCACCTCGCGAGCGTGGTCAAGCTATAACATCCTCCGCGACATCTTCGACGAAACTCCTCGCGACGACCGTACAGAACTCATGACTTCTTTCTTCAACCGCGAACGCGCCGACATGGCCGTCCGCATCTTCCAGCACATGCGCATGCACTCCCGCGCTGACACCATTCCGAAAGTCGACACTTACGTGGCAGCTTTCATGGGGCTGGCGAAGCTACGCGACATCGATTCTGTGGAGATCGTGCACAATCAGCTGAAACTCGATTACAACATCACCATCACTACTTACCTCCGCAACGCGCTCATCATCGCATACACCGCAGGCGATAAAGGTCGCAAAGCGCTCGGCTTCTGGGACGACATCGTCGCGAGCAAAGAAGGACCAAGCTACAACAGCATCCACATCGCTCTCCGCGCGTGCGAGAAATCTCCCTTCGGCGACCTGCGCGCAAAGGAGCTTTGGGCCTTGCTCCGCCGACGCAACGTTGAGCTTGACCAAGCGCTCTGGGCTTCGTACGTCGCCGCCTTGGCCGGCAACGGTGACAACGATTCCGCAATCCATACTATCGAGGAGGCGGAGAAGGCTGGACAGCTGGAGGTTGACGCGTTTCTGCTGGGAAGTCTGTGCGACGGGGCTAATGGACAGATCAAGCAGCAGGAGATTGAGGCGTGGGCGCGGGAGAAGTATCCTGTGCAGTGGGAGGAGCTGGAGGGGCTTGGGAGTGAGGAGGATATTGCGGGGCAGAGGAGTTTTGGGATTGATCGGAGGCTGGGGCCTTGAAGATGGCTATTGAGACAGTCTGTGCAGATGAGAGTGGTTTGACAGAAGAGTCGGGCTTTGAGCTGGCTGAGCTTGCATCGACATGAGCACACTGAGCCCCAAATGCTCCCGATTCTGGATCGCCTCGTGGAGATGCGTCTTACAAATTTCGCCAAGTACGTGAGCAATGTCCAGTCGATCTGTGGTCCACGACAGAAATGCAATCGAGTCCTTCTCCGCGGCGAAGCAAGCAGACCTCACGCGCCAGGCCAGCCCGGGAGTCAACAGGAGCTTATCGCAGCCCCCTTCAGCTCCTTCAAGATTGAATGCAGCGATGCTATCTGATGAGTTTCACGTGTGGGCAAGCCGGTTTCCGACGTTGAAGACGACAAAATAGCGACGAAAGCCAACACTGCCTTCGAGAGGGTATCAAATTCGCATTTTCTTGCGGTCTGCGGGTCCGAACATGAGCGAAGGATGTCAAACGCTTCTGCCGTCACCGGTACCGCCCCTCAATCTGTCTCTCAGACGCAGAATTGTGCGCCTTTGCTAGGCACTCGGACCGTCTCGGGCGCGGCGAAAGTGAGCTTTGCTTTCTCGTCGTTGGTCGTCGAGGTGTAGCTCTCGCCGTATCGGACTGGCACATGTCCGAAGGCTTTCGCGAGGTCCCGTCCAGAGGAGTTGGAGTTAGCGCCGGCGAGTATTGGGGACTGAAAGGCCTGATGGACACAGTTGGGTCAGCGTCGTGCTCGACGGCAACGCAGACATAGACCTATCTTCGCCATCTCCAGTGGCGAGAATGATACGGGACGGCCGAGCTTCCACCTAGAGCACGTGAAGGGCACTCGTCAGCAATGTCTCAAGCACAGCGGAGGGAAAGGCTACGTACCAGCCCCAATAGGTCGGCAATATGAAAGCGATACTACAATCTCCACCAACGCAGCCGCGAAGAAAAATCAGTAATCCGTATGATAAACGTTGTGATCTCCCACGACCCGTCCCATCGTCATCGTATGCACATCCCACCCAGGGTCCATCCGTGCTGGGTCGGACGAAGCACCCCTGCCGGCTGCGACAGCGCCTGCATATATCATCGCCATATTCATGCTTGCGTAGGTGTCCTTGAACGGATCTCGGTACGACAGGCAGGTGCCTGTAAGATTGTACACGTATCTGCCATACACAGCCTCGTTGTACGACGTTGACTGGATCTGGCCATCGCGAATGTACGCCGCCACCATGCTTTCCCAAATTGTCTGATGAAGAGCCACGATGCCGCCAAGGGTGGAGTTGTAGGACTGGAGCTGCTGGTCGTGTTCTTAGTTGACACGGGTGTTGTTGGATATGGCGAGGATCTTGGGGTCTCCGGGAGAGTCAACTGGCGTGAATATTAGGGCCGTCGCGACGCTTATGGACATGCTGTGCGGAACATTGAGCTGGTGGAAGGGACACTATAATCGAAACTCGGTACGTACTTGTGACCGTACCATTAGTGATTGTTACATCATATTCGCCAACGGCTGACTCGAGCGTGCAAGCGGTCAGGTTGAATATCCCTTTGCAGTCCGTGTTCTCGTTGTGTCCTGTCACGAGATTGATCTTCTCGAGACCATCCTGATCTAGGATAAGGCTGGAGCTGACCGTGAACATGAGCTGATTGATTGGGAAAGCAACAATGCCAAGTTGATAATCCCGCCCAGCGTACGCCTGGAAGTAGTCCACAGACATAGGAGTGAATATGCAGGACGTCATGGCGAGAGCAGGAGCCCTGATGCGACTCTTGCATGTGCCGCGGCAGCCACTGACAACTTGGGCCAGAGAATCGTCCGCGAAGTAGAGAGGAGCAAGCAACCCTTCTCTGTCAGGTTTGACGGCGCAGAAGACGTCGTTCGGTACACCGCTATCGGCACCGGGCTCCGTGGCGTTGTAAGACAAATTCCGCCACTGTCCAGTGCCCAACTGTTTCATCGTAATCCGGGCGCCTGTAAAGTCGTTTGGTATCTGTGGCGACATTGTGACCTCGAGTGAATCAAACTGGCCAACGATTGGCGAGGGCCGAATATAAGTCGAACGCTGTAGAAGGGGACCGTCCATGACCACGTGAGTGGAGAATATCGTTGGAATGCCGAGAAGGCCAATGTTACGACCCGAAGTGAGTGCGCCAACCAGTGTGCCTGCACGCCAGTCGTGGTGAAGCTTATAGAGCGTGGGACCTCGGAGTGCTCTCACATATCGTTGGCTTCCATAGTCTGTTCCGAGGCTGTTGGGGATCAAACGTTGGTATATCGGACATGGGTGGACCCGTGCTGTCGATCGAATTGCAATCAATGGCTGTGTCCTGTTTGGCTTCTAGTTCGTCTTCACCAGGTTCCGAGAACTCAACGCTTCCCTGAACTGTGCTCGCTCGTGGGAGCGGAGAATGGCATTCGATCTCGACTACGAAGGGACCTTTGCGTAGTAGACTCTCTTCCGTGATGCGCTGTACAGGTTCATCATGCACCAAAGCGTTGGACTGCCCGAGCTCTGCCATGATGTAGGATTGTCGTTGCTGCTTAAGTTCAGCCAATGAAGCTTAGGAGACAAGTTCATGAAGATGTCACCTACCTGAATCCGCCAACTGACCCAGCGACTTTTCGTATGTCTTCACAAGACGCTATAGACAGGCGCGATAGACAGTTGCGATATGCAACCGAGGATGAGCAAGTTGCTGATGTACCTCCACCTGCAACGAGAAGCACTCATCCTTCCGAAGGATGAATGGGACGATCTCTCGATGTTCTTCCACACTCAACTTGCACGAGATCGTGCGGGGACACAACCCATGGTGGAGAGACCATCGCGCGGCATTTGACGCCACCTCGCTACCTAAGCTCCCGCTCGAGACCATGAGCACGACTGATACGCTCAAGATCCCTTATTGGGTGCTAGTATGTCCATGTTAGCGGCTTGCACACCTTAGCTAAGCATAAACATGCTTACATCCATGTTGAGTGCGATGTACCGCGGGCTTCGTTCGAAAGTAGCAGTGTACGATCGGACAGGTCTCGGTTATCTTTTCTGGGCTCGACACAGCTGCCTCGAGGCACTCACTTGCCTGATTGTGAGCACTGGAAAGATTCGTCTCCAGTGGCAGATTCCGCGATGGTGTTCGCACTGATTGAAATGCGCCAATGTTATGGGTACCCTCTACGGTCCGTACTCTGTGTTTGATGGTTGATGAAGGTGGAAAGAGTCGAGAGGATGAAGAGAGGTGAGGTGAATCCAGCTGAGTCAAACTTTAGTTAGCCAGTGACAACATGTGGATGCAACACCAACACCAACGCAATAATGTCACATTTATCTAGACATTATCATAGACTGTGCCAAATTTCGACTTCATCGGGAAAACTCTGTGTGTCATCAGTGCTCAAGGGGTAGATTATAGGACACAAGGTCATCCATGCATGGACCAGGCCTGCATCGTGCCATCTAGCACGCTTCTCTTTATTCACATGAAGGATCCAGCAACGCCTTGGCCGACGTATATCGAGGGCTGTCGCGAGCACGTCTCACCCCTGCAAATGGACAACTCCGGAAGGTGGAAGTCCATGACGTACAACGAGCATGGACACATCGTGTTTTAGTGTTGATAAAATCGCTCGAGGGTATATATGCTCAGGTAGTAGTGCAACAGCAATTCGCATCATCAAATCGTAGTAGAACAACCCACCCATCATCTCCCTTGGCCGCCCTTTGCACCGCTCCCATCTTCCCGCTTTGCTGTGCGCGCATTTGTGGGGTATGCTTCTCGAAGCGGCAGACGCCAGTCGGAGTAATACCGCGCTCGTAGGTAACAAGAAGCTGAGCCCTTTCATCAAGAACGCTCGAGTGGGATGGCTCAACCTAAGCCTAAAAGACCAAGGAATAGGTCCGTGCCGAGATCGCCATCGATGGTGTGTTGCCAGTCGTCATTGTCGAACTGATCTCTTCTCGAGGGCTTCGGCAGTGCACGAGCAACCAGTTCCCGTGCCACTTCAATGCGCCTGATCCCGGCAGGTGTGATGTCCTGTATGTACGCCGGAGGACCCACTTTCTCAAGCATGAAGACCAGCAGTAGTCGCAAGGTGTAATGCGCATCGTTGCCAGCACAGTGGAGCGAGCCGCGTTGATAAGGAATGCCGTTCAGGACGAGTAGGTCGCCCAACCCTCTTGTTTCCGGCCACTGGTACGCTGTGTCGATGGTGCCTAAAGCGATGGATAAAAAAATTAGCAGTTGCTTCAGATTGTTGATGGGGATGAGAAGGACACGAAAGTGCGACCGGGGTACTTGACGCACCAATGACGTTCGGTAAGCATTCTATCCTGCACCCATATTGGTCCATCAAGTCGATCTCCGTGGTCCATAAGCCGTGACCCACGAGGACGATGTTTTGGTAGGATCCGAACAGATTCTGGAGGATCTGAGGAAGCATATGTACGGTTGTCCTGACAGAAGTCGAAAAGATGGACTTTCGGCTGCTGTTCCCCATAACGAAGTGGTCGTCGTATGTTTCCAGTCGTCCAGTATTGTTGAAAACTTGCTTGGTTTCGAGACACGAAAAGCCCACTTCGTTGACCCGTGTCGATGCGGCGCGACCTTCAAAGTCGATCGAGACGAGCACATAGTCCTTCCACGGTCGCCGGCTAGACCTCAAAGCCGACAGTAGATCTTCCAGACACCGTCGTCCATTATGCACATATGGACCCCGGCGTACCTCCCGCGAGAGTCTGGACTGCCACCTTGTGAAGTCTTTCATCCCACCGGGTAATCCTGCCTCGAATGGATCTGCAGCATGGGTTAGAAAGTGTCTCGGACTCTAGGTCTTCAAGGAGGCCACTGCGCGCCACATTCAGTAGTGTTCCTTACCTCCGAGTTCTTTCTAGCGAGCACGATATGTTCTGAGTAGGTCGTCACGAAGGTCGTTGTATTCGGTCGCCCGCATGCCGGTGTCCGGACACCTATCGTTTCTTCGAAGCCGACCCTGTTGATGGCGAAAACGCCAGGCTCCGCTGGCCGTCAAAGGCATTGTGATGCGTCGTCTCTCCAAAGGCCGGTTGATAGCATCCCGAGGTCGCAAGTTGTAGGGGGGTGGCAAAGCCACTTGGCAAGATGTAGATGTTGTTAGGTATCGTGTGGTGAGAGAGCCGACTAACGGTCAGTAGAGACAGCAGGATGTGGTGAAGTGTACCGCGGAGGTTGTACCGGAAGACAAGACGAGATCCGTGTTGTTATAGCCGTGTACTGCAAGCTGGGCGAACCTAGATGAAGCCAGTGAGATGACTGGTAGAGGTCAGCATGCTCCGCTAAAATTCAACCACGATGCTCGCAACCAATATGCACCGACTGCTATGATTGCTGAGTGCGACGAAGGCAAAGAGGTCGTCTTGTGGCCGTTTATACGACGTAGTGATTCACATCGGTTCGACCTCTGCATCAGTCCCAAATCCTGCAAGGAGATGCCGTTGGTCTTCCCTTGACTACGGCGATGGACGCTCAGCCGTAACACCACGTTGTCGAGATCCTGTCTAACTTGACCGGCTTGCGCCATACTGCAAGCCTCGCCCAGCTGACGCAAAGTCTCGCTGGTGCTTAGCGTGGTCCCAGATTGCAGCAGTCCTTCTTCGTGCGGTACACCATTCCTCTACAGCGCCCAGATGCCGACCATGTAGACAAGCATTTTTGCAAGGAGTCAGACGGCGTATGGCACGTAGAACTGAATCTTCTCTGCAATCATAGAGGTCTCGGCGCCTAGTATGGCATCACTAGTCGTGTGGTCTGTGAGCGCGGATCGAGGGACCCTGCGGTCCACGGCGTTATCAGCCATAGACTCGACTGAAAAGGCCGTCATAGTCGTGGTCCATATTGTCTGGTTTGCCTGTTAATGGATTCTTGAAAGCAGAGTCATGTCAACAGAAGAGAAGGGGCAGTTAACTTCAATACGGTAGCCTATAGTTCTATCTAAGCAATTATCTACACGTCACGAGACACGGCCTCCGCGGGCTGTTTCCATCCTCCTTCTTTGCATCAGCCATGACTGAGTCAGATATTATCCCAATGTCATATCTTGCTATCAGCAGGAGATCGAGAAGGACATAAGTGAAAATCCCGTATCCTACACGAAGACGAAGACCTGCATCAACCTCTGAAGACCCAGTTTTCCCTGTAAAACTTCCACGTGGACACGGTGGGGAGGTTTCTTATTTCTTCTCATACCAAACCACAAAGCAATATCAAGCTTCTATACCAACTTATAAGGGTCATCTTCCTTTGATTAAGATTTTACTTACGGCGCTGCTTTGGCTTCTCTTACCTGGCTTAGATCCATAGCAAGAAGTGCGCAGCACCAAGCATGGCTTCCTCGCAGAGCAACCAGCAACACTTGCAGGCGATAGTGGACATGGGAAGTAATGGCATCCGCTTCTCCATCTCCAGCCTGCAGCCGCCTACAGCACGAATCATGCCGACATTGTACCAACACCGGGCTGGAATTTCTCTTTACGACGCGCAGTACTCGGCGTCTGGCGAAAGACAGCCCATCGATGACCAGACGACTGACGCAGTGGTACTCGCATATCGGCAGTTCAAGCGGACTTGCGTCGATTTCGGGGTGCCGGAAGAGCACATCACCGTCCTTGCCACGGAGGCAACCAGGACTGCTATCAACTCCGAGGCGTTCCGACAGCAGATCAAGGATGCCGTAGGATGGGAAGTGACACTCATGCCGAAGGAACTTGAAGGTGAGGTTGGTGCCCTGGGTATCGCGAGCTCGCTTCCGGAGGTCAAAGGTTTGGTGATGGATCTGGGCGGCGGCAGCACGCAGCTTAGTTGGTTAGCGTCCAGCGGCGTAGATGCGAATGTGCGCATGCCGGAGAATGGAGCGGTGAGCTTACCGTATGGCGCTGCTGCCATGTCCCGGCGTCTCGCTGAGGCTGAGAAGAGCGGTATCGTGGAAGCCTTGAAGCAGGAGGTCAAAACTGCTTTGAAGGATGCCTACGAGCGTCTGAATACATCGGAGGACTTGAAAAAATATGCCCTTCGATGCGGCGGATATACTTTGTACCTTTCCGGTGGCGGCTTTCGAGGCTGGGGCTACGTGCTGATGAGCAAGCATCGTGTCCGCCCATACCCCATACCTGTCATCAATGGCTTCAAAGCCTCGCGTCAACAGTTCATGGATACCGAGGAGGTCAAAGATGCAGCAGCCGCAACCTTGAGGAATGAAGACGATGAGATCTTTCGAGTCTCTGACCGGAGAGCCAGCCAGGTCCCTGCAGTAGCATTCCTCATCAACGCACTTGCAGAGGCGTTACCCGACGTCGCAGAAGTCAGGTTCTGTCAAGGAGGCGTCAGGGAAGGATATCTGTTTAGAATGCTCTCACCGGATGTTCAGGCCTATCATCCGTTGGTTGTCGCCACACTGCCATTCAGCCCAACTCCTTCGGGTCCAGTAATGCAGTTGTTGAAGTCGGCATTTCCAGCTGGCTCTACTGCGAGCGCACAAGACGATTACAAAAATACGTTCACGACCGAGCTCGTTGAGAGCTTCGCAAATCTCATGTACCACCATTCCTCCTATTCAAAGGATCTGCAAACCAGTGCAGCCCTCCGTTCTACAACCTCAGGTAGCTTGGCCGGCGTTCACGGCATACTACACGAATCCAGAGCACTGTTAGCCCTGCTGTTATGCGCACGATGGGGCGGAGATGTGCCGCCTACCGATCAGATTTTCAAAAGTCAGCTGGAGAAGCTCGTGGAGTCGCCGTGGACACTGTGGTGGATACAGTACCTCGGCGCTATTGCGGCTCTCATCGCTGCTGTCTACCCAGCAGGTGTGGCTGAGGGTGCGCAGTACGCAAGGCTAGCTTTGCATGCGTCGTGGGATGCAGATGAGAAAGGCCGCCCTGTTTTGCTCACGAAAGTCTCACTGGAGGACGATGCCGATACAATGGTGTTCGAGAAAGAGATCAAGGCAGTGGAGAAAGCAGGAAAGAAGAAGAACTGGATTGGTGGTAGAGATGGTATCGGCCACAAAGTCGATGTGGAGGTCGAAATGATATCAAGATGAATGCGCTGGCTCAGCTGACCTTTAAGGACGACCGCCTCTGCCCGCTGGCATCTGATCGACATAGATACTGGTCCACAATGTCTGTTAGTTGTGTGCCCAAGCCGACCACATGGCATCGAGCAAGCAGGCCATTCCATAGCTGGACTTCAGACTCGCCCAGCGGTAGCGCGGCCCGCCAACACCTCGACTGACAGTGCTTCGGTGCTCTGGTCCGATATGCGTCCTTGGAAATGACGTGGGTAATCCACGACAACCATGGCCTTCCGATATGGCGTTGCTTTGTTCGAACACTCGGCACTATGTCGAATGCAGCTTTGTTGGGACGACCGATCCCGAGAAGAGAGCCTTTGTTCCTCCTGCGCTCTAACCTCAAGCAGCTCGTGGCCTCAACCTGTTTACAATAAGGCACAATACCACCCATCTCTCTCACAGGTTTCTTCTAGTCCCATCAACCTCAAACTCGCCGCCAACAACACAACGTCAGCCTCTCCCGAAAGGTATCGAAAACAGCCAACATGGCCGCCTACCCCGGCTCGAGGAACGCTCTATACCTACGGAATGCTGTCGTACGCTCCCTAATCCCGCCGAAGGGGGCGACCGTCCACAGTGAAGCACAGATCACCTACGCGACTTTGGCTGTCTTGGTATGCCTCGCCTTTGCGTTAGGCATCATGCTTACCTTGGGAATCCTGTGGTGTGTGAGGAGGCACAAGAAGAAGAATGGAGGAAAGTAGAGCTGGATGGGTTCGCCTTGAGTGATGCAGGAGGGAGTGTAGAGATGGCGTGAGGACGCATGTCTGCTCGAGTTCGCAATGGTAGTCAATCGCAGCAAGAAGAAACGAGTCTACACACAGTAGTGCATGCCACATTCCACACCATCTCTAATGCGACCGCTTTGTCGTCTCGTCTTCCATCATGTACCTCAGGCAGAACAAAAATTTGCACTTCAGCTGGCTCTCGGCGTCAGATTTGCTCTCCTGATCAAAATGCTCTACCCGGTAAACTACCACCATCCTCACCTAAAGAAAGATATCCATTATTCATCCCCAAACTCAGCCGCTCAGTAGCCGCCGCCACCTCGTGAACCTTTCAACAGCGGCGTTGCCGACAAGTACTAGGCGTGTAGGTTTGTATCTTCCACCGCTATTTCGTTTGTTCGGGCCCGCCTGGTAAGGTCTCGAGTAGAGTATGAAAGGTACGGTAACACCATCGTAAGCAACGGTAAGGCAAAATTCCTCTCAAAATCCCAACCCTCTGGCCATCAATTCACACATCACCCACCTTCTACCATCTGCTACGAGCCAGCAAGTATATCACGCACTTACAAGATGTCTACATTCTCACCCACTCTCTCCCCATCTGCCACAGAGATGCGAGCTAGGATTGAGAACTACTGCTCCTTATGCCTATACTTCTCCCCCGATTCCAAGGGCAACTGTCAACACCTTCCGCCCCGGACGGTCCCCAGTCGACCACCTCAACCTTCCGATCAGACAGCAAAGGGCGTGGACAGTAGAAATCTCACGGCCAACTTACACGCAATCAAAGCACGCATCATCGACATCCAACCAAAACCACCACCACAGCTCCGACACAAACAACCAGCCAAGCAGTCCTCTCTGCGAAAGCTCCGACAAGAGCAACTAGCCCAATCAATAGTCAGAGCCAAGCGATCCGAAGAGCAGCTCCAACAAGCGTACGAAGCGCAGATTCTAGAATACCTACAGGATCCATCACCCAACCACGCAAGCGCGTAACCCTCGCCCTCCCAGCCTACTCAATCACACAGATCAACTTCCCCTTCGTCTGATTACTCTCCATCAACCGATGCGCCTCCTGGATATCCTCCCAACTAAACACCTTCTCGACAAACACCTTGAAACTCCCATCCTTGAACTTGGGTAACGCGTGATCGACCAGCTGGTCCCGCAACTTGCCCTGGTACTGCTCGTCCCGACTCCTCAAACTGCTGCCCTCGAACCGGATCCGCTTCCGCACGAAATTGCTCAAATCGACATTCGCATCCGGCTTCAACTTGGCACCGCTCAGCACAGCTCTGGTGGAAGGGTTAGCAAGTGTCTCAGCCTTTCCGAGCAGTCCAAAAGGTTTCAGAGCACCACATGGGGTCTGATCGTGTCCCGGAGATCCCCTCCACCCATCAGTACTCACAAATTCACGATCCGCCCATCCTTCGCAGCAGCATTCAGATTCGGACCGAAGGTATCTGCGCCGATATAGTCGACGATGATATCGACGCCCTTGCCATCGGTGGCTTTGAGCACTTCTTCATCCCATTTCTGCGTCTTCGTGTTGTACGCCGCTTTCGCCCCCAACTCCTCGACGCAGAACTTGGTCTTGTCATCGCTCCTCGCGGTCGCAAACGTCGCAGACGCACCGTTCGCAACACTGAGTTGCTGTCCCGCTATCGAGACCGATGACGCTCCCGCGTGCCAGAGAATCGACTTCCCAGGCTCAAACTCCCCGATCAGGTACATCGCCTGCAAAGCCGTAATCCATGTCTCCGGAATACCAGCACACTCCTCCCAACTCAACTCCTCGGGTTTATGCACAAGCATATGCGTGCTCACGGCAATGTACTCCGCGTACGCCCCTCCATACGCCAACCCAAACACTTTATCCCCCTTCTTGAACCCTCGCTCTGACTCCCCGGCCAGCTCTTCGATTGTGCCGCTGAACTCGACCCCAAGAGTCTTAGGCGCTTGGGGAGGGACGGGGTACATGCCCTCGCGTTGCAGCAGGTCCATGCGGTTGAGACCAAAGGCTTTGACTTTGATGAGAGCTTGGGCGTGGTTGGGGACGGGGACGGGGGTGGAGGAGTTCATGAAGAGGTTTTCGATGCCGCCTTTGCCGTCTTTGATGTCTGTATAGCCAATCAGTACCTGGCGTATAGCTCAGTAGCGAATGGCTCTCACGTACCTATCGCCCTCATGGTAGCCATATTCGCGGTTGCTGTGAACTGTCGTGTGATCGAGTGGAGTCGGGGAAGTGGTCGTTGAGCTATCTTCAACATACACAAAAAGTTTCAAACACAGAGAAGACTTCCAACTCAAGCCTTATAGCGTGTCTCAATCCCCAAAAGCGCGTACACGGCACCGGATGTCGCAGGTACTTTCTCCAACACGATGGTACCTTAGTCTACCCAAAAAGTCCATTAGAAATCGCAACCGCGGGGCACCGAAACCAGCCCCACCATCGTCATCGCTCAACGGCTCTGCAGGAACAGCCTCTGCGATGGAGAAAAGCTCGTAAGCATGGAGATGAAAGCCAACAGCCTCACGCAATAGATAGGGAACGAGAAGGAAGAAAGGCTTGATCGGGCATAGAAGAAGTATCGGTAGCGTTCGGATACGGTAGACGAACCATATCCACCGTGTCAGTTAGGGCATTTACACATATCGCCATGAGGAGCAAGCAAGGCAAGCAAGCAAGCAGAATGCGGGAACCGTTATCATTCCCATCCCTTATCCGCCGGTCAAGAAGCTGGTGCTAGGTTAGCACGCGCCAGCTCAGCAAGCAATCCCTCCCTTCACCATGTCTCAAGTCAACGGAACATTGAACTCCCACACCCCTACCACACACTAGTCAGCAAACCACTCCAAAACCATAAAAGTGCAAGTTATAAGACACACCTTCCTTAAGCCTCTTAGCCGTATCATCCAGCACAACAATCCTCCTCCGATTGCAGAAAGTAGTCTTATCCATCATCTCCACCCTCAACCCGCTCAGCTGATCCGTCGGCTTTTCAAACATCTCGCTCAGATCCTCGACCGCGAGCTCAAGGTTCTTCTGATTGTCCTCGAAAATCTCCGTCTCGTTGTTCCGAGCAAGATAGTAAGCGAACGCATACGTCCACTTAAGCGTCTGCCGGCACCGCTGCAGCGCTTGCGACGCTTCCTCTAGGAATTGCACTTCGATCCACGACATGTCTGAGGCGGATTGGAGCAGCGTCATCTTCTTCTCCGTCTTGTGGAAAATATCCTTATCCAGCTTCGCCGACTGCTCGTGGTTGTGGTACCGGTTGAAGTAGTGCAGATACCGCTCGAGACTCTGCCGGCTCCTAGCCTGCGCATCTCTCGCGTCGAGCCCGCTCTTCTCCTCGAACCGGCTGCAGTTGTACCAGCTCGTGCCGTGCTCGGACCACATGCCCATGCACATCCAGCAGAACTCGTTGCGGCACTTGCGGCACGTCATGTGATTGCAGCCCCCGTTCTTTTCGATCGTGGAGTGACATTTCGGACACTCTTTTGTGTTGGCGGAGATCCAGTTCGCGGTCTCGGAGTCGTCTTCGCATTTCTTCAGCCAGAGCTTGACGAGCGAGCAGGGGCAGGGTTGGTGGTCGGGGAGGGTGCAGCCGAAGCAGAAGCTGTGCTTGCAGTCGCAGAAGACGGTCGGGACGACGCGTGTGAGGTCGCGCTTGCGCACGCCGCACTCGATGGCGTATACGCAGTTCGGCGAAGGACACCACTTAAGATTCTCCTTGTCGTCGACGTAGGTACGCATCAAGAGCTGGTGGTAGCGGTCGGTGAGGTCGGTTCGGACGAGGATGTCGAGGGACTTGGCGTCCACGACTCTGTTGCAGCCGTCGCCGGGACATTTGATCCGTGCAGCCTCTCCCTCTCCACGGATCTTCTGCGCGAGGTACTGTCGGTAGCAGTCCACGCAAAACCGGTGTCCGCATTTCAATGCAAAGCTCCGCAACCCCGGCGTATCCTCACAGCAAATATCACAAACGAACCCATCGATCACCTCAATCCTCGGTGGACTCTTCTGCACATCCTGCCCCAAGCCCGCCTTATCCAGCACCTCCTCCTGATTGTCCATATACTGCTCAATCAACCTCTCCTTATTCCACCTCCCATACCGCAGCAATATCGCCGTCGACTCATGCGGCTGCTCAAGCAACGTAGCAACCTCGGCAACCTGGTCATCCTGCTGCCGTTGAATATCCTCAGGACTGTAAACCTTATGATCAATCTCAAAAGCCTTCTTCCTCGGCTTCAAATCCTTCTCTTGTGTATCAAACCCATCGTGCTCTTGTAGCTCGTCGAAGTCGACATCTGAATCATCTGTCTCACTGTTAGCAACCACCCACTTCACCACGTGAAACACGGTCCCAACTCACCTCCCCCAAAGTCCCCCACACTGCTATCAGCATCCCCGCCCAGGTCCTCGCTGGAAATCACGCTATTGACCTCATCGTCGGAGTCCATAGGTCTGTCTGAACTAAGCGTCTGAGGCGTGGCCGGCAACGCGGCGTCCACCTGCTCAATCTGCTTCTGTTTCGTTTTGCTGGCTTTCCGCAGCGGCTCACTTCCTGCTTCTGCTGAGGGTGAAGTAGTGGTAGTCGTGGTGTCAAGCTTACGCTTGCGAGTTGAGGGAGGCGTGGTGAGTGACTCAGGTGGCCGCCTCGTCGATGACGAAGCAGCCGGTAACTGTAAGAGGTTTCACAGCTTTTGTTGCGGGCTCAGATTAGGGCAACAGGTGAAGGTGTGACTCGCAGGGCATCAGGAGCGTGAGATTGAGAGTGTGTGAGTCGTAGGTGGCGGTGTTAAAGGTGGGATGTGAGTGAGGCAGCAAGAGCACTTTCAAGGCGCAGCGCGAAGACGGCTTAGTGCTGCCGGCCGGATTCGGTTAGCTGCTGCCGGAGGCACGTGCGCGTATATCTTCAAAGGAAATGGAACGGCGGAACGCATGTGACTGTTTGCTTTCATTCAGGTCTAGCAGGCCCTAATCACTCTCGTCATCCTCATCTTCATCTTCGTCGTCATCGTCATCGCTGGCAACAAGCACATCAACCAACTGCTTCGTCTCCTTCCTCACCTCGGCCAACTCCTCCGTTGCCGAACTCCGAGGATCCTCCCACCACTGCTCAAACCCTTCCGCCTCGATCAGATCGTCGTGCGCTAGTACGTTGCAGACAAACAGCAAGATCTTATCTCCCTGCTGCCGATGCACTAGGTCCGTCTGCATGTAGAGCAGGAACTCCACTTGCTCTGAGAACTCCTCCTTATTCGTGCTCACGCTTCGCTGAATAAGTAGCTTGTTCGGTGATAGTGTTTTCGAGACGGCGTCTTTAGGTGATGTGCCAGATTCCACGAGCCCAGCGATCCGTTTCATGAGGCCAACAGCAACGGTCCGGCGGACTTGCTTGTCTTCGGCGTTGCTGCTCAGTTTCAGGGCTTGCAGTTCGAGTTGGATATTATTGACGTCTTCATTCTTCTGGAGGGCGTCGACGATGCTGGCAGTCGCTTCGTGATGGAAGTCTGCTGCTCGTCTTCGCGTATCGCCGCTTTCGTCCGAGTTGATGGAGGCGAAACTCTCGCTGCGGGAAGAACGGCGTTTCGAGTCTTCGTCCAGGCTTTCGTGCTCGTCGTCTGAGTCCAGGGTCGAGATCGAGTCGTCTGAGAGAGCGGCATTGCTCATGTTGTAGATGTCGCCTGGTGCCAAAGATTCGAGTTTCTCGTCTTCGTCATCATCCACTGCCAACTCATAGCCCTCGCCACCCTCTCCGACGATCTTCGGGTCCGTGGTAGCTTTACCAGCCTGAGCAGCACCAGAAGATCGCCGCCGCTTCGCCTTCGTAATTCTGCTGCTGCCATTGACCACCGTCCCATCCGCCACCCTAACCCCATACGAGATCAAGGCGCCCGGATGAACGTGACACCCCTTCCCAACAGCCGCTTCATTCGCCACAATCGCTCTCTCAACAATAGTGTCGTCGCCTATCCTCGCATCGTCCCAGATGTAAGCACCATCAAGTCTGACCCGCTTCCCAATCACACACCTCCTCCCAACCACACTCTCCTGGATCACGCTCCCCTCCCCAACACTCGTCGCCTTACCCAGCACACTCTTCCTCCCCAGCACACTCGATCGCGCCAACACAACCCCATCCTCCTTATACACACACCCCTTCCCCAACTGGAACGTCTGATCCGCCACCATATTCACATCCGGACACAGCGGATACGCCCACCTCGCCACCACATCCCTGCTCACCGCATCAAACGCCTGTAAATTCTTCACCCTGGCCGCGTACCCCTCGCTCGTAACATGCGTGTGCACGGACAACTGCATCGTCTCGAAATCCTTCAGCACCCCGTACAAAAAACCCCGTCTCGGGGCCTGCCAGTCAAAATTATCAGTATACTGCGCCAGCACCTCCGGCGTGCAGATATCGATCCCGCAGTCGACCAAATCCTCCCTAACCTCCACCTCCACATGATCCTTCAGCACCTCCTCCGCGATATCCAGTCGAGGCGTCTGCCGCGGCCGCACCTGCTCGTAGTGCACACACCGTTCCGTCACAGGGTCGATTACGAAACACGGGCAAAGATTCTGCGATTTAGTCCGATGGGCTTCGCCGGCTTCGCGAAGCACCATGGTCATGATGGATTTCTTGTCCTTCTCCCTTCGAGACCGGTGGGCGGCTATCGCGGTTTCCATGGGTAAGTTCGCCACGACGTCGCCGTAGACGCAGATGAAGTCGCCTGTAATCAGCTGCTTTTGGTCGAGATCGCGCATGGCGTCGCCTACGGAGCGGGCATTTGAGCGGATGATCTCGAGGGAGAAGGGGGCGGTTGGACGGGTCCATTTGGATTTTCTGTGAAGGATCAGGGGATATAGTGTGGGTTGTGGAAAGGGGGTGATTACTTGAAATACTCTTCTACTTGGTCGGTGTGGTTGCCACTGTAGAGGAAAACCTCCTCCACGCCTGCGCTGGCGAGGAAGTCGAAGGTGTACTCGATTAGCGGCGTGTTGGCCAGAGGGAGTAGGCACTATTTATGATTAGTATGATCCGTTCGAATAATCTGAGATCACGTACCCGCGGCCGCTCAAGCGTGAAAGGCACAAAAGTGGTCTCGAAGGCATCAGCGAAAACCACAGCTTGCAGAGGCTCTTCTCGCTCATCTTCGCTAGTTTTCGATTTCTGCGCGGGGGCGCCTTTCTTCGCTTTGGGAGGCATGCTGTCGGTCGAGGAAACAGTGGGATGTATTGAGAAACACTTGGAGTTGTCTGCAAGGTACACGAAGTTGATACTGAAATGCTGGCATGACTCATGCGCGCAAAAGCTTAAATTCGCGCTCGGATCTCAGCAGGTTTGCATGTGATTGACACTCGAACACAGGATACAGCATGTGATACGGACAATAGAGCGTCTTGTGGATCAACGTCATCAATTACAATCGCCTAAAACCTCTTCATGATATCATAGATAGCCTTTCCAATCCTCCTTGCGCAGTGACGCAGGAGGTCGATCCCAAAACCCGCCAGACATGCCCCAGCTCAAAGGCAATCGCAGGCACATCTACAAGTCTACAAGAGCTGATCCCAAAGATCCAATATCTCCTACATTCATCATCGCGGCGGTCGAGGCGGTGGCTGCTGCATCTGACCCATCGCAGGTTGCTGCTGTCCCATCGCAGCCTGTGGCGGATACATCTGCTGCCGCTTCATATCTCCCATCTCCGGCCCGCCACCAGATATATCGCCTATCCCTCTCCGCGGTGCCTGCTGCGGCTGCCGAGGTGGTGCACCCATGGGCGTCGCTGAGGCGTACATGGGCGCCGGGTGGCCGCCTGGCGTGACGGTGTATGGTGTGGAAGCGCTGTACATTGACGAGTCATCTGCTTGGCTGCTAGCAGGTGATACACCGGACATTTGGTTAGGCGAGTTCCAGTTGGCGGTGGTGGCGGGTGATGTCGCTGGAGAGTCTTCGGTTTTCAAGCTGCGGCCGGCCTTTGGTAGAGGAGGCGCGGGCATGGCGTCTATGCCGCCGGGATGTTTCTTTAGGTGGGAGAGGTGTTTCTCGAGCATGCTTAGGAGGCCTTCTTTGGTGAAGGGTTTTGGGAGTACATCATTCATGCCTACTTATGTTAGTATATTTAGTATATTCCACATGGTCATGAAAAAGGTTCACGTACCGTGCTGGAAGTACATCGAGATGTCGTCGCTCCGTATATTCGAGGTCATTGCGATGATTGGCGTATTGTCGAATTGCCTGATAAGATGAGTCGCAGAGACTCCGTCGAGGTTCGGCATGATTATGTCCATTAGTATTAGATCGTATCTGGCACCTGCGTTCAGCTTGTTCACAGCTTCAAGACCATCCAGCTTTGACTCGTTAGCTCGGATTCATCCCCAAGAAGTTAATCGAACTTACAGCGCTGTCGATCGAGCAATGGAAAGCATAGAGGAACTTGCCGCCTATCCGCCTGCACGTCTGATCGTCTTCCACCAGTAGAATGGACGGCTGCCGCACCCAGCCAGGATCTATCTGGGTGCTTTTCTTCCGTCCTTCGGGAGCTGGAGGTGCCGCGTAATTCCCATCTGTCCCTTTCGCAGGTAGTGCATACGGAATGTTGTGAACATGCTCGCTATACATTGGATCGATACCTTGCGTATGGCCGATGGGGTACACCATGTTATCTAGATCTTTGTAAGCCGCGGATGTTGAAGAGGTAGCCGAATGTGGTGCAGCATTCCTGCTAGACGATCGAGTACCGTTTCGTGCTTCCACATGGGGCGGAGGCGTTGTCAGAGCAGCATTGTGACGAATATGTTGCTCGTTCATCTGTTCCAGATTCCGCGTGTTGAGCATGTGGTCTACATTTACTTCATGCAGCAGTTTCGTCGCATGCTGTAAAGGCGATGCAGGAACGTCCTCGTCGGGTGCTGGAAGTTGTCTTTCCTCGACAGCGGAAGGACTGCCACTGGTGCCATTTGGTGCGCTCGTTGCAGCAAAAGGGTTGCCAACTCGACTTTCCCGCCGCCGTTGTGCATCGGCGTTGTTCAGGAAGCTCATCACATACTGTATAACATGCTCATGGTTCACCACCGTCTTTTGCACTCCGATCAGTTCTTGTAACAGCACGGAATGATGCATGCTGAGCTCGTTGTATCTCTCCTGCAGCTGCTGTAGTTGCTGCTGGGTCGCAACCAGTTGTGTATTCACGAGATCCATCTGCGGTGTAGGTACCAGCTCCTCTGGCATCGCATTCGACTTTCGAGGTGCGGGCGCTTTCCGGCGGATGTTGTCAAGCGCATCTTTGTTGTTCATCTTGAAGTCGGGGTGTCGGAACTCCCACGCCTGTCGCATCTGTCAGTCACGCTCCTCATCGTCGCTGATATCACATACTCCAGGCCCATATGGCGATGTGCCGCCTTCTTCATTGTTGTGCCGAACTTTGTGGAAGTCGTACTTGTTCAGCTGCCGTACGAAGCTGGCGAAGTTGCTGTGCTTGAAGTGTTTCGGTAGGATGTGTTTCGTGAACTTCTCGTTCTGTCTATAGGTCAGCATGTGGACATCGCGCGCATGGTCATACTCCACGTGCCTCGAGAACAACGAAACTATCTCCTTCATTGCCCCACCGTACCACACTCTCGTCCTGTGGGCTTTCCAACATCCTGGGAGACTTGTTAGCTTCCAACTCCCTCTACAAATTCGCGCATGAGGTCGGCTGCGTACTTGTACAGTTTGCGCACCTATCGATAGTCAGCATGGCTACCAATGGCTCGCCGGACCCGACGGGAAGGAACATACGAAGTCGCTGGAGTTGTTGGCTCCTTGGCCAGCAGGTCCGTCCATCCTGGCGGATACGCTGTCGCGCGGTGTCGCTCGCGTGGAATATGCGTCCTGGATATCGGAGACAGCTGCGCGCCCGTGCTACAGCACTTAAAGATCGGGGCCCAGCATACACCACGTGCAGCCCATGCAGCTGTACCGCGCTGCCGCTCGTCCGGGTTCGAGGACTCCGAGTCGGGATGACTTCTCCGAGGTGAGGATACTTCGTTAATGCCCCAAACAATACGCGACGGCTTCCAATATCGATGATAGTACAACCGGGAATTGTCACGAGGAGCTGTGGTCCAAAGAAGGTTTGTCTAATAAACCGAGGAGTCGGAGGAGATGGGATCTTGGCGGGCGATCGAAAGGAATAGCTGCTGGCGCCCTGCAGTTCGACGTCACGATGCCTGCTATCGCACACCTCACTTGTTGGCAACCTCGCTACTGCATACTCCACCTTCTCCGGTTTCCGATCCGCATATAGCTTGCTAATGGCGGTTGTATGTGTATAATTCCAACGATCAGATCGGCTTCCTCTTCCTCAACCTCGAGGTGAACGGACCAGGTGGGAAATAGAGTTCAGATATCCGCCCATTCGGGCTTCGTTACATTCCGATGTTTCTCGACCAAAAGACAGAAACAGAAACGGCCGAGTATATGGTCCTGGACGTTGGACCTCGTTGACCTAGGTATCAGCTATCTGCTTCTACCCATCTACTCCTGCAGATGCGTCAATGCATGGTCAACTGCTCGCAGCCTTACCGATCTAAACCGTACTGTCGGGCACAAGAGATCGACAGCTAGGATGTGCCCTGCAGGCCCAGCCATCTCCGAGGAGCCGGCACATTTCATCACCTGCATCAAGACCAATTGACGCATCTAACCCGTACCACTCATATGTCGCATTGAGGTGCAGGTAACACGCGTCGACCGGTACTCGAAGATGATGTTTTCTCGCAGCCTCATTCCATCCGTTCGCAGCACCAGATCGCTGTCACGGAGTCAAGCCCGCTCATTCCACATCTCACGCCCATTGAACGTCGCTATAGGAGACAGAATACCAGATGTCGAGCTCGTGGAAGGCTCGCCTGGTAATCGTGTTTCCCTCGCAGAGGAGTTGAGTGGAAAGGGGCTCATTATCGGAGTTCCAGCGGCATTCAGTATGTTACCCTCCATCCGAAGATACAAGTGGTCTCACAGTAGCCGTAGGTCCATCATGCTCCGCGACACACATACCGGGGTACATCAATGCTGCTCCTCAGAGGATGAAGGATGCCGGTACGGTGTTTGTGGTCTCGGTCAATGATCCGTTCGTGTAAGCTAGCTGCCAGAAGCACTCGTGCTGAACCCAGACTGATGTTGGCCCAGCATGAAAGCATGGGGTGAAGCCCTTGATCCTGGCAAGAAGAGTCGTGTACGTACGTTCACTACTTGGCCCCTGTCTACCCTCCAGCTCACAATCTACAGATTCGCTTCCTCGGCGACCCGTCCGGAGCATTCACGAAAGCACTCGAGCTCGACTTCGACGCAACAGCCATCTTCGGCCATCCACGGTCGAAGCGATATGCGCTTGTTGTTGAGGATGGTGTAGTCAAGGAGGCATATGTTGAGCCTGATAACACTGGCGTAGATGGTGAGGTTGACGAGCGGTTCGGAGTGATGGTCTGCTAACCAGACCCATAGTCTCTGCTGCCAAGAACGTTCTCGGTTGAGAGCCTCAACAGGACACAAGTATCATCATACGCTGAGACGACCCGGTGCTCATCACTTCGTCGAGCTGGAAACCCTCTGTATTGTGTACATGGCCAGCCGCAGAAGTCATGCTTGAGGGATCAGAGGCGTTGCGAAGATTCAATGATACAGTCCTATCTCTTCGGAAATCCTGCGCAAAGTCAGCTTCACGTTGGTATCTGGCAGGAGTATGGTAGACACAGTTGCACGCGGGTTGAGAGCGCTTGGAGGAAGATTAAATGAACGGTAACACTTCTCGACAGAAGAGCTATCCAGCAAGGGGTGGCCTAAGAGACTGGGCATCATGTCCACTCCAACGATGCGAACATACCATTCGAGATCGTTGTAGAGAAGCTTTACCTTAATCTGCCACTGGTTTTCTCCAATTTCTCCACACTCTTCCACCAAGTCCGGGGTCATGAACTCTTCCTCGCTCACCACCGATCATACCTTACTCTTCCGATCGAACCACACGATTCCCGTTCCAATGGCGACAGAAGAGACTGGGCATCATGTCCACTCCGACGATGCGAACATGCCATTCGAGATCGTTGTAGAGAAGCTTTACCTTAATCTATCACTGGTTTTCTCCAATTTCTCCACACTCTTCCACCAAGTCCGGGGTCATGAACTCTTCCTCGGCTCACCACCGATCATACCTTACTCTTCCGATCGAACCACACGATTCCCGTTCCAATGGCGACAGAACGCTTGTCTTCAATACTGTCGCACGTAGAAAACCATGCCAGTGGCAGAAGTCAAATGTAAGTCGCAGCTTTGACAAGTCCTTCCAACCGCCTCGGAAAACATGCTAAAGGTTGCATACGCACGAATACAGCCTTCGACAAGATCCAAACGATGTAGTGATCACACTTGCACTACGAACACCGCTTTGCAAATACAAGAAAGGTGGTCTGCGTGACACACCACTCGACGCTCTAGTCTTCAAGACGCTCGAGCAAGTGCGTCTACGAAGCAACCTCGACCCTGCCCTAGTGGGAGATATCTGTCTCGGAAACGTGCGAGATGGCAGGGCTTCCTACTATTGTCGTGTTGCTCTGCTTGGAGCAGGGTTTCCGAACACTACCTGCGGCTCACATGCGTCTCGATTCTGCTCTTCTGGTTTGACTGCCGCGCAACACATCGCCAATGAAATTATTACTGGCACGATCGAAGTTGGGATTGCTGTGGGAGCTGAATCCCTCAGCGAAGGAAACGAGCGTCTTACCCGGCCTTTCGATGAGGAGATCCGAGCAGCGAGCGACGAGGCGAAGGACTGTGAGGTGAATATGGGTGTTACATCGGAGAACGTAGCCAACGACTTCAACATCAGTCGGCAGATGCAGGTACTCGTCACTCGTCACTCTTTTTTGAGTGCAACCACTGACTCACAATGTAGGATAAGTATGCTGTTGAATCGTATCGACGTGCAGAAGTTGCCCAGAAGAATGGTTGGCTTGATGATGAGATTGCACCCATCACCGTCCGACTAGACGGTAAAGACATTCTTCTTGACAAGGATGAGATCAGATATGGAACCACTTACGAGGCAATCAGCCAACTGAAGCCTTCCTTCGATGCCAACGGCAAAAGCACTCCTGGAAATAGTAGCCAGATTACTGACGGCGCTGCCGCTGTCCTTCTCATGAAACGCTCGAAGGCACTCGAACTCGGTCAACCCATCCTGGCCAAGTATGTAGGAACGTCGCTGTCTGGACTTGCTCCGAGGATCATGGGCATTGGACCAGTCCTGGCTATTCCGAAGCTGCTTGAGAAGTATGACCATCAAAGGTTCTCCTGATTCGAACGACAGCTGACGTGTGCAGGTACAACCTGTCACTCGAGCGAGATGTAGATGTTGTCGAGATCAATGAAGCTTTCGCCTCGATGGCGGTCTACTGCCGCGATAAGCTGGCACTCCGCTGGGAAGATATGAATCCACGCGGAGGTGCAATCGCTGTCGGACACCCGTTCGGCATGACGGGAGTTCGTCAGATAGTGACAGGTCTCTCGGAGCTGAGGCGTCGGAAGAAGAAGATCTTGGTGACGAGTATGTGTATGGGTACCGGTATGGGCATGGCTGGATTGTTCGTGAGCGAGCAATGATAGGTTGTCTGATCGCCGGATGTGGCTAGGCGGTAGCAGCTTTCTCATGATAGCCCTGTTCTCATCATGCCATGTGTCTGAACTCTCGGGTTGTTGGCTGAGCGCCCTAGTCCTCCCTCCACCTAATGGACCAGTCGCCCTTCGCAAAGCTGGGTTCAACAACTGCACCATTCATGAGTGCCTCGCACTTCCTCATTACAGGCTGTTGGTCTTCCTCCTCGGGCTCGGGCTCAGCCCGTTTGGCGTTCTTCTTCCCGTCCTTGCCACCTTTGCGGCCCAGCTTAGCACTCTGTGGCGTAGGCAGCCCAAACACCACCGCCCTTCTGGCCGCTTGCTTGACCATTTCCTTCTCCTCTGCTTTCTTTACGCCTTCGAGCCGCTTTTGCTCCATCTCAGGCGTTTCATCAATCTTCTCCGCCCAGCCTCTCTCGCCTCCCACGCTAAAGTTGACATCACTCTTCGCCTGCGGTGGGCGGATCCGTATGCTTACACCGTTTGTTTGGAAATGATTGTCGTCATTGACGCTACCGTCCGTTCCATCGGTAAGGTCATCTTCGTCTTGAGAAGCATCACCTGCCTGATGCCGAACGCCTGTTGCGACACCATCGACCATGTCGACACTCTTCCAGTTAGGCCCCTCATCCACACCCCTCTTTGCACGGTTCCGCCGACGGCCAAACGTCTTTTCGGGATCTTGACGGTTGCCAAACACGCCCTCCTCGACTTCGCTAAGCTGGACGATGATCCTTGGGTCGCCTTTCTTAGGCTGATACTTTGCCTTCACCATCGGGACCTCATCCTCCTCATCCTCCACCGCTGGTGGCTTAATGCTCCTGCCTTCCAGAAGTTCGATCAATGCATATTGTATGCGGAGCTCCACACTGTCGGGATTAGATTTCGGTTTTTGATGTTTGCATTTATCAGAACAATACTTGACTGCGGCTTGGCTGGCTTTCGCAGTGTTTGCTCTTCGTGCTCCGATCACTCTGCCACATGTGTGACAGTACCGCGCGTCGGGTTGCATCAAGTAGAAGGGTGCCTACATTGACGTCGTTAACAACGCCAGCTCTCGTGTCTCCAACGAAAGCTCTGTCCTACTGCTTACTGGCACGGCTTGGCTTTTCGAAGGCCTACTCCCTAAACCGAGTCGTCAGAATGATTGTTCGCTCATGAAGTCTTGACTGTACATACATGAGTCCATCCACGACATCTTGCAGATACGGGGACTTCGACAATCCTCAGCTAGAATCGATTGGTCATCCCAAGCAGAGCCTTGTCATGTTCAAGTCTGCCGATAAGAATAGTGTCGATGTCAAACATCTTGAATGAATCGCCACTTGCCTCAGACCAATCAGGTGCCACAATGACAATGGAACTCACTCGAAAAGTGCTCTTCCGCTAGCGCCGGCTGTAGCTGGCCAACCGGGAACAGCCGATGGTCCGATGGTCGCCGGCCACTTCCTTCTTCCCACTTCACCTTCACCTTCACCTGAACCTGAACGTAAAAAAGTGCGAAACCACACAACATGGGCTCAAGATGACGGTGGTGGAGATGCTGTAAACAGAAGAGGTGGAGCGAAAGCACGAACACTCTCTTGCCGGCACAAGGACGAAATGAGCAACTATTTGGTGGTCGCGACCAAAGGATTGATGGGCTCTTTACTTCACCTCTGCCAACACCAGTTATGTAGTCCGATGAGACCAGGGCTGGACATCGCAACGAAAGTTACAGTGAAACACTGTCGTCGTGTCTGCTCGAGATGGCAGCCTCTGCTGGTCAAAGGGTAAGCGACTATGCGACGGATCTGCGCTTTGCCCCTTACCTGAACTTGACTGTACAGTACATGTAGTTGCGGTACGGGTGCACGCAGCCGTGGTGGAGGTGGGATACGACGGACCTGCGGGAGCCCGACCAGGGGGCTTCACTTTGCTAAGTATTCATTTTTTATGGGGCCTCACGTGAACATGGAGCCCTCCTCGGCTTCGATCCACTTATGAGGTAAGTTGCTGAGTCACTTGCAAATCTCTTGCATTCACTTGCAAATCTCTTGCATTCACATGCAAGAGATCAGGCGGCCTCAATTCTTATTGTCGCCTTCACAAGTCCTTGTACCACTTCGAAGCATTTTTGTCTCCAAGACCACGAAACCATCTGACGACTCCTACCAGCACGAAGATGGAGCCGGGAGTCCACCACTCTAGCCAGCTCGGCAAATTGACCACTGAAGCGATGGGCACTCGACTCCCAGGCACGCTGCATGCGAAGAAGCCCACAGAGAACAGCATGAAGCGTAAAGTACGCAGTCACACCCTCGGCTACCTCCAGGCTGCTATGAAGACCATGGTCCCCAGGTGTGGCAGCCTCGAAGTCTGGAAGCAGTCGACGGACGAACACAAGAAGGCACTGTTTCGTGCAAAATTCGATGAAGTTCCGATGACCGTCTCGAAGTTGTGTTTCAACCTTGATGACGACCTGACCATCGATTTCGAACACATTTGGGGCAGGAATGTGCCGGAGTGCAAGAAGTGGCAAGACATTATCCGCACTGTGTTCGTACAGCTCTCGTTGATGGTGTACTACATGCACACGCTGCCGTTGTTGTCGACTGGTTCGAGGCCACCGCGCAAGAACCAGCGGATGCTATTCATCTACTACGAAGCCTTGAAGTCTACGGAAGGTTTTGATCTGCTTGAGGATGACGCCATCAATGGTGTGTCTTACAGGCCGCTTCGCACGGGAGAAGAAAGGACAGTGGTCAACGCTGAGGATAGGAAGCAGTAGCATTGCGGAACGATGAAGAAGCGCTGATCGCTTGAAGAGTACGAATAACTTTGGATAGGCAAGTGGGCAATACGAGACATTCACGACCAGTGGCGGAGATACTTCAAGAGCGACCATTGGTGTAGACCACTGAATTTGACATCACACATGCGTTGCTATGTTGCATGTTGCAATGAAGACAACGCAAAATAACGCTGTTCCTTTTCCATGCCACGCTATGTGCTACCACAGCACAACTTCCACGAAAGTCCAAGCCCCTACTCTGCCTGCCTTCACGGATCTGGACTTCACGACTGCTCCGCTTTTCTGACTGCCTGCAACGCTTTGAGCTTCTCGCAGTTGCTCAGGCATTCTTGGACAATCTTTCCAAACTTCCCAAACTCTTGTTGCTCAAGCCAGGTTCTTGCAGTGTCAACACTATCTTGCAGATGGGTGATGCTTCTCAGAATGCACATGGGTTCCCCTTCGAGAGCTCGCCCCACGCAGAATTCGTTGAGATCGACCGAGCATGCCTTCAACGACCCTTGACCGTGGAGCAATCTGGCGTGAAGCTTGTTGTAGAGGTTCGTCTCCTCTCGAAGCTGCGGGATAATGTGAAGAAGGCCGCGCAAAATAGACGAATCGACAGCATGAGCCCCTGCCCAGAAGTGGTGCGAAGGTCCGGACGACAACGTGCAGTTGGAGACGCTAGCTGCGATCGCAATCGCCGGAGAAACCACCGCAGCGAGGGCGAAGTCACCAAGTGGCAGGCCGGGCGCGCGTGTGATAGTCAGTTCGATCTTCCGAATCCTGGTAGGCCCCAAACCCTGGTAAAGATGATGCAGAGTCTTATTGAGCGATCCGAGGGCTTTGTACCACTCCCTCAAGTAGTCTTCGTACCTCGTGTGAGGAGCGCAGGCGCCATTCAACGGATCAAATGCTTCATCGATCTTGATACCGAGCACAAGAGTGCTGGTGCTGTTGAGCAGGCGGGGCAGGAAATCTTCACCTTCACTTCCTTCGTGACCGTTGAAGACCGTCATGAGTTCGCAACGGTTGCTATGCTCCACATCCCTTTACCCAACGGAGTAAAGTAATGTGAACTTGTCGCCATTCCCGAACAGTCCAGTAGCCTCTTCGTGAATCTGTTTGCACGTGGCTAGAATTTGTGGGTGGCAGATGCTGCGTGAAACCCATATGCCCATGTGCGAGTTGTTCGACTTAGGCTCGAATGTGAGTAACTCATCGTAGATCCGGTTGCGTAGCTCTGGCGGTAGTGAAAGAAATGGTGATGGGGCATTTGGGTCCAAAGATGTGGCAGAGATGACGGCGAGAAGTTGAGGCTGTTGAATGTTGCGACGTTATTCAAAGTATCGATGCAGTCTTGAATGAAGGTAGGGCTGAAGTGCTTCCTGGTCGTCGTAGGGCATCTTGCCGCCGATATGATGTAGTTGCAGGAAAAGTGGACAACTTAGAGAGAGGTTGGAAGGACTAAGGTACTATGTAGCCCATAGGGCTATGCGAGCTAAGTGCAGCTTCTCACATGACGTGCAGATCACTGTCTCATATGCAGCTAGCAGAAAGATGTCGACAATGAAAGAGTGAAACTTAGACTCACGGGGAACGTTGTTCCTGTCTGAATGTGAGACCATCGTCGGCCACTGTAGCTTGTACGTCGCAGGAATGGTGAATCAAAGGAACCTTGCCTGCTGCCTACCGCTCCTGTCACAAACCTCGACTCTGGCGCAGCAAATACTTGACCTCACACCGATTGATATCGTCCATGCTAGTCTCCTGAAGCAGTAGACACAGAGGCACTCTACCTGGTTGCCGTTCGCGACTGTGTACAAAGTCCGGTGGGTTTCTCCTTGCATTGATCAACATGAATCTGTGTCTGATGGTAGTATATGGTCTAACATGCTGTTCGTTCAGCAGAATGCTTGGAGTCTGACCGAACTCAGAGTCTTGACTTTTACTGCCATCGACCTTTGCTCTTCCCTAACATCAGTACACAATCTCCTCAAGACTTGCAAGCGCGATCTTGTCTCCGTCAGCTCGTCGTCACAACTGTCCTTTCCTGCTGGACCGCATCACTTGCAACTTCTCCCACTTTCTCACCAGCTCCTTCATCTCTTCAGCAAAGCCCACAGCCTCTGTCTCTCGTTGCTTCAGAGAAGTCCTCGCACGGTCGATGCACTCTTGTAGAACCGCATTGCTTTTCAAAGAGTAATACTTGGTGTGTGAGTTCACTTTCCTGACCTCAAACTCTCTGCCGACCGCAGCACATCTCTTCAGGCCTGTATCCTTTCCAAAGGCATCCGCATGCAGCTCGTTAAACAACTGCACTTCCGCTCGAAGCTCCCGTAGTGTTTTGAGAAGACTGCGCAAGCTCTGCTTCTGCAACGAGGTCATGGCGGTCGATCCAGCATGACTCAACGAGACTGTTGATGCCGGGGCAAAGGCAGCCATTACGATCGCCGGAGACAGATATTGGCGTATCTCGTCCTGCGATACGGGCAGGTTGCGAGCACAGGTAATTGTGAGCTGAACGTCTGCAACCGGGGTTTCTTCGAAACAAGCATAGAGGTCATGCAAGTTGTGGTTCAACGAGGCCAAAGCTGCAGAATTCTGGCCGTTCTGTTGGCCGTGGGTGCACACGATGTTGATGCCAAGTTACAAAGTGCGGATGCCCTCTAAGGTCCGAGGAAACGCCTGTCCATCAGGTACTTCGAGACCTCTGTCGACCACGATGCTGTTCCAGTAATTGCCGTTTGGCGGGCCCATGTCAAGCGACAACAAAAGGACGTATCTGGGATCTACGAACAAGCTGATCGCTTCATCGTAGATTTGTTTGCAGGTGGCGAGGATCTGAGGGTGAAGGGCCTTTTTGTGTCGGCACCACAGCGCGAGCTGAGGATCATCCGGTACATCGACATCGACCAGCTCGTTGTACACTTTTGACCGCAGCTCTGGCGGTATCGAAAAGAAGGATGAAGCATTTCGACGCAAAGGGCCCACAATAGGTATAACATGATTGTACTGTTGAACATCGCGGTCTTCCCGTTGCTCAAGATACTTGTGTAGCTTCGCATGGAAACCAGGCGCGAATTGCTGGCCGATGTCTGTCGCCATCTTCAACTTGCGCAAGATCTGCTGATGAGATGGTAGGTCAGAGCAGGGAGAGCAGAGCAACTTTATAGCTCACAATGAATATAGGTGTCTCTTTGACGTCCTTCAGCACCGTGACAGTCTTGCCGTGTGTTTCGATGAACTTCCAGGCTTTCCGAACAAGACGAAGGCGCAGAGAGAATGTTCTGTTTGACCTAGATATACTTCAATGCTTGCTGAAGGAGGGTAGTGTCCAGCCTGACAACACAGGACAAAGCGGAAGAGCGAGACGGCCTGTGCTGAAATCAGAACGGATAGCCGGTGCCTGAGGTGGCCAGTGTATTGACGAACATCTCCGTTAGTGTGGCCGGTCTAAGTAAGATGGGGCTCTGCGATTGACAGTTATTTGTGTTTGGAGCACCAAGAGGTCACGAGCACCTCGTCCGTTATCTGTAACCACAGCCGCGGTAATATGAGGGAGACAAAACTGGCAAAGAAATTATGGCTGGGAGTATAAAATCGCAGGAAAACAACAACAAGGAGCATATGGGAGAACTTGCAGACTACACTCACTCGTCGCCAGCACCATTCAGACTCCCTGCCATAATTATGGAAGGCTCCAAGCACATACCTGAGGTGTTCACCAAAGCGCAAAGGGGTGGGGTCTTCATCGCATCCATCTTCCACTCAGCACACAAAGAAAGCCAAAGCAGTCTTCGCACAACTTGCCAGGATCATGCGCTCACCACTTGACGACGTCTCTCCCTCTTCAATACTCAGGCAAATCCTTTTCATCCACCTGCTCCGTCTGCTCCATCCGCTCCGTCTGCTCCGTCCGCTCCGCCTGCCTCGCCGCCCTCGCGGTCTTTAACATCTCCAAATTCCTCACGCAAGCCTGCACGCCTTCCTCAAAATCAGCAGACTCTCTCAGCTCCAACCACACTTTCGCACGATCAACAGTCGCCTGCAGCGAACTGGGATACCTCAGCCTGTAAACATCAGCGTGATACCCGCGAATACGCCAATGGCTCTCGAACTCGCTTTCAACAGTCGGACACTTCTTCACCGGCTTGTTCCGGTGCAAAAACATCGTGTGGAGCTTATTGAACACGCTCGCCTCTTCTCGCAGGTCGCGGAGGGCGCTGAGAAGACCACGAAAAGCTTGTGGGTCCGGGGACGGCGCATGCCATTCTGCTTCGTCGGCGTTGTGGACCATAGGCCACGGATGGTTCAACGAGAAGGTAGACTCTGACACACTTGCCGCCACCGCCATAGCTGGGGAAAGGAGTTGTTGAAGTTCCACAAGACCCCTTGGTGACACGTGAACGTATCTAATGGTGAGTTCGATCCTGCGGATCTTGGTGGCCTTGATGTGGCAGTAGAGATTGTGCAATGACCTGTTGAGGCAGCTCAGTGCTATCCGCCACCCACCGACATCGTTGGTAGGGTGGTAACCTTGGATGTTGATGCCTAGCATGAGAGTGCCAGCGTTTCGAAGCATGGACGGGATGTCCGCCTTTGCAGGCACTTCTACGCCGTTGAGGACTGCTCTCCAGGGGCAAGGCGAGGAATGGTGAAGGTAGACCCGGCTCCTTGGGTTTGGTAGTAACGATCTTGTTGTACTTTGGAGTGGGACGGTCTTTTCCTCGCTTGAGGTATTGGTGCAGTTTTGCGTGAAAGTCCGGTTTGAACTGCTGGTTATTGACGTCTGCCATGTTGAGCCAGACAAGGGTGTGATGGACGCGATCTAAAGACGATCGCGTGGGACTGAGGAATTGAACTGCAAGCACTTTAAATGGTGCTGAGTAGCCACTTTATAGTCCGCATCTAAGGAAGCGAGCCCGTGGAAGGATCTCGTGATGTCTCAATCGTCACAGAGAAGGTAGAGAAGAGTATGGTATCGAATCGAAGCATCCAGACACTGGCAATGGACACCATCCCGTGATTTTGACCACTTGTTTCTGGTTCAGTCCGGACTGTCACGGAGCCTTCGCTGTTGTTCGAAGTTTGTGCCACAGAACGGTAGTCGTTGTATCGTCCGATCTTCAGTCGCCGGAATAGCGACGAAGACAACACGAAAGAACCTTGGAGAGGTCCTGTGAAAAGACAACTTGATTGGTATCAGATACACCTACAGTAACAAAACAAGAGCCATATGTGTACACTCCCACTCCACGCTCGCTTTTCCTTATACCCACAACCCTTATGTTTCCTCCCGTAAACCGTAATTTTGTCATTCTGTGCCGATGCAAACCCACTCCAGGACCCCAAGCCTTGCCACATGCCCAGCCCTTACCATTACCATCCATCCCATCATCCCACCCCACCCCTCAGTCCACCCCCTAACCCAACGTCCTCACATGATTATCAAAAATCTCGTTCCTCCACCCCCCAACCTCAAAATCATCCACCCGCTCCCCAGCCCTCCTCCCCTCCTCCTCCCACAACTTAACCACACTCCCCGGCGCATAAACCCCCTTAAAAACCCCCTTACCCGGCTGCGCCACCCCAACCCTCGAATAAACCTCCGGATCCTCCTCCGGCTGCAACCTCGCCGCCACCGCCTTAACAAACGTCATCAGATCGTCCGGATTAGCCACCCGTGTAGCCCTCAGCCGCTCGCGGGCGTACAAGAGCTCGCGATTCGCGGTGTGGAAGAAATCGGACAGAGCGGTGGCGAGTTGGTGCTCCATGGTCTTGCGGATGATGGGGCGGAGCAGGGGCTTGAAGAGAAAGCCCAGCCAGCTGAATTTGGATTTGCGGAGTTGGTAGTTCAGTTTGTGGATGTGCACGCGCACGCCTTTGAGGGTGAGGATCTGCTCCATGCGCTCGCGGGCGATCTCGACGTCGATGTGGATGTCGACGCCGCGCTCGTCGAGGGCGAAGCCGGCGATACCTTCGTCCGCGAGGCGGAGGAGACCTTTGTGGGCGCGGAGCCAGAAGCCGACTTCGTCGGCGCGCATGCTGAGACCGTCGAGTTTGATGGTCAGGAGGTTGGTCATGGAGGTGGCGGTCTTGAGGGTGTGGGTGCGGTGGATGTCGACGTCGTTGTACGTTTCCAATTTGAGACGATAGGGGAGGAAAGAGGTTTTGTTGACGGTGGTGCCGGGCTCGATGATGAGGTTTTCGAGCAGGAGGTCGATGGCTGGGGTGCTGACTTCGAGGCGGGGGATGGGGAGGAATTGGATGGCGGAGATGAGGAGGGGGACGAAGACGTTGATGGAGTCTTGGAGGAGCTCTGGGTTGGCGTTGCGGTTGGCGGGGGAGAGGATGCCGAAGAGGCGGGTGGTGGTTTTGATTAGGGCGTTGACTTCTTTGTCTTGGAGGACGGCCTTGAAGGTGCGTTCGAGTTGGCGGAGGAGGTTCTGGACGTCCTCGCGGAGGTCGCTTTCGCGGCCAACTTCTTTGCCCTTCTCCTTTAGCTCTTCGAACTTCGCTGGTGCGTCTTCGAAGAATGATGGGTCGGTGAGAAGCTTCTGCAACGACTCGGCCATGTCACCCATCATCTCCTCAAACTTCGGGTCGCTGTCCCGGTGGCTGATGACCTTCTGTAGTAGTTCTTCACATGCCTTCCACTCCTTCTCGTCACCAAAGCTTGTCATCAAGGCCCACGCATTCTTCACTGCCCGATCCAGCGCCTCATTTTCATTCGTATCCTCTTTCGCTACCTCTGTGACCTCTGCAGCCGCACGGCTATACACCATCGCGTATCGCTGGATGAGTAGCGACAAGGTGGAGACCGACTCCGAGTAGTCCTTCTTCTGTCGCAGGCTCAACACAGCCTGCTTCAATCGGTTCAGCATCGTCTTGCCCTCATCTCCCTGCAGCTTGTTTTGAGCGCTTTCCGCCGCAGTCTTTGCAACCTCTGCCGAGCCATTGGCAAGGACTTTGCTCACGTCCGCCACCTCATCACCCAAGTCCTCAGCAGAAGGTACAGCAACCTGCTTGTCATCGCCAGGCTTCTTGACACTCTGCTTATCCTGCTCACTCGGATCGATCTTCTTGGCCACTGTCTCTGCAGTCTCGGACAGCTTGAATGCCGAGTCCTTGAAGATCTCCCTCCCAACCACATTCAAGTCCGCTAAGAAAGTCCTGAAGTCGTCGTTTAGAAGTAACAAGCTTCCCACCGTCTTGATACTCTGGTACGCCGCCGCAGTATCAGCCTTGGCCTTACTCTTCTTCGCCCGTGCAGCAATGTCTTCGGTATCAATGTCAATGCGGCTCTTGCTCAGAAACCAGATCAGGTCCTGGATCTGGTCCCGATCGTTCTTCACCCGAAGCAACTCGATGAACTGCTGGAGCCATTGGCGGGAGTACTTGACCAGTCGTCGTCCGCTTTCAGACAAATCCGGATTGCTTTCGTTCAGCACCTCGCTGGAGAGGAAGGTGCGGAGGTTGATGATGGTTTGTTCGGTGTCGGGCATGAAACCCTTGGAGAGGGCACGGAACTGTTGGTAGCTGTGCAGTTTCTCGTGGACTGTGCGTTGCATGACCGTGTCATCGTTGTACTGGGGGAGGAGGGGCTGGGTGTCGCTGTCGTCGTTGCTGCCGAAGCAGTAACCGAAGATAGACATGTTGGAGGTGGGTAGGTGTTGGATGGTGTCAGTATGAAGCTTCTTGAGGTGGTCTCGAGGTGTTCAAGCTTGTGGAAGACGATCTGCAGGGTTTGTATGTGGAGAAGGTGCTGGTCGCGTGAGCCGGTTTGATGAGGTGCTGGGATCGAGTCTTAATACCACTTGCTACAGTGAAGTCTCTGCGAACGCGTTACGGGGAGGTGGAGCAGCAGGCAGAAGGACATGTGAAAGCGGAGTCGTGGTGGAGACTTTTCCAACTTCTACACCACATCGTCACTGCTGCAGAAAGCAAAACGTGAAGATGACGTTCGAGCGCGGCGGGACATCGGCCAGCAAGAACAACCACAAGCCAAGTGCATCCAGACTTTGAACGAGCGGGGCGATGACCTCGTACCTGGACAGCAGCAGTCTGTCACATACATAGCACATGTCAGTCCGCCAGAAGCGTTGAAGTCGGACATGCGCCGCCGCACCGAAACCAGACTGCACTTCCTTCCGGCCCTCCAGGCAAACTACTCCCAACGTGGCCTGGGATGATTCTGGGGAAGCGGAAGCCAATGCACGAGCTGGGCCAGCTCCACTAAAAAGTTCAAGCTCCCGACAATGCTTGCGTCGAGACGCGGATGAGATGTTGTCTTGTTCGCTATAATCCGCGGTTCGCTATACGGCGGTGTGACTGGTGCAGTCTCGACCAGAAGATCCTCCGTAGTGGTCGAGGCATGCCGGCTCTCCTCAATGCCATATCGTTATCTTCAGCCTCATCGTAAGACAGGAGGAAGGCGCGCAGACCGCTCCTGCCTCATCCATCCACTCCTTCCCTTTCCAGCCCGATATCTCGCGACTTTCAGCCCAGTGATATCTCACCACACCCGTGCAAGTACCTTTAATGGGCAGAGCACATCTTCACCTGAGCGTGCAGCATCGGACGATTATTGCTATTTCTCCTCACCCGGTTTCCCCCATCCTACACCGATCTTCCCCTCTAAAGCATAGCTACCGGCCTCCTGCATGCCGGACAATGAGAAGATGCCATTGCGACCTCCCTCCTCTAGCAAACACAGCACGACTTTACTTTACAACTCCCCTTCGCGTTACAAGCAGAATCCCACCACCACGGCAGCTCAGAGACTTGCACTGTTGAGACATAACATGTCGTCTCAAGCAAGGAATAACTCAGCTGCCCCAGTGGCCAATATCAAGCACGTACATCACCATATGCCGCCAAGACATAATCCACTACCTTCACCGTAAGCTCTTCCATAGCCACAAGATTGTGAGAAAGAAGCTGACTTGAAATTCAACAGCTGGGACTACGACACCGCCAACACCATCGAGGCGAGAAAATACACCAGAACATACGGCCTGACACCTCCAGGGGTCGACACATTCGAGAAGCAATTGCAAAGATGTAAGGGGAGTCAGGACAATGGTTGCTAGAAGCAGGATTGACATGGATATACAGGTCTCGCACAGCTGGCTGCTCGCAAGACACCCATTGAGAAGTACCAGTACCTCTCTGTTCTGCGGAATACCAACGTACACCTCTTCTACAGGCTGTTGGCTGGGAACGTGAAGGTCAGCATGTCGATGAGCACGGAATTGGATGTGAAAAGAATTAACATCATGACAGGAGATATGTCCACTCATCTACACGCCGACAGTCGGAGAAGCATGCCAGAGATGGTCGGAGCTGTATACGCAGCCAGAAGGTATGTTATGACTTGGACTTTGGATATACAACCATTGACCTCATTTCCAGGCCTCTACCTCTCCTTCGAAGACCGTGGCCACCTCCACCAAGTCATCCAGAACTGGCCTCATGATGTGGAGATCACGGTCGTCACAGACGGCAGCCGCATTCTCGGACTTGGTGATCTCGGTATCAATGGCATGGGCATTCCAGTCGGCAAGCTCAGCCTCTACACTGCATGTGCCGGCATCCACCCCATGAAGACTCTCCCACTATGCCTGGATCTTGGCACCAGCAACAAGGAGTTCCGCGAAGACCCACTATATCTTGGAAGCAGGCGCGACAAGGTTACTGCAGAAGAGGAGAAAGAATTCTTGGATGAGATGATGGCAGCACTTACCGAACGCTGGCCCAGCATCGTGATCCAATACGAAGACTTCAAGAACCCATTCCCATCTCTGGAACGATATCAAAACACTTACACCATGTTCAACGACGATATTCAGGGTACTGGTGCCGTCATCCTTGGTGGCTTCATCAACGCTGTCAAGCAGTCTGGAGTTGCGCCCAAAGACCAGCGTGCAGTCTTCCTCGGCGCCGGCTCAGCTGGTGTCGGTGTGGCGAAACAGTTGACAGAATTCTTCATGAAGGAAGGTCTATCTGAAGAGGACGCCAAGAAGCGCTTCTGGCTCGTCGACTCGCAAGGTCTGGTTGCCCACGATCGTGGCAAGCTCGCGGACCACAAGCTCTACTTCGCCCGCGACGACAACGACGGCCAGCAGTACCGGTCATTGGAAGAGGTCGTGGAGTATGTCAAGCCGACCATCCTGATGGGTCTGAGCACGATCGGCGGTGCTTTCACACCCAAGATCCTGCAAAGGATGGCTGAGATGAACGATCGACCGGTCATCTTCCCGCTGTCGAACCCTTCGTCAAAGTCGGAGTGCACGTTCGAGGAAGCGATCAAGTACACGAACGGCAAATGTCTCTTCGCTTCTGGCTCGCCGTTCCCGACTCTAACGCACGATGGCAAAGACCTCACCCCCGGACAAGGCAACAACGTGTAAGTTCAAACTGACCCTTTACATCGCACACATTCACAGCATACTGACACAATGTTACAGCTACGTTTTCCCCGGCATCGGCCTCGGCGCCATCCTCTCCAAATCCGTCTCCGTCACCCAAGGCATGATCTACGCCTCCGGCGCCGCCCTCTCCGACTCCCTCCTCCCCTCCGAGACGGCCGAAAACTGGCTCTACCCCGATATCAACCGCATCCGCGACGTCAGCGTCGTGGTCACCAAACACGTCATTCGTGCTGCGCAGAAGGATGGCGTGGATCGGGAACTGCAGTTGAGGGGTGTTCGTGATGAGGAGTTGGAGGTTTATGTGAGGCAGCGGATGTATGATCCTTTTACGGAGCATGAGAAGGTTGAGGAGGAGGTTAGGGGGTTGGCTGGGTTGGTGGGGAGGGGGGAGACGAATG
>JAABUL010000786.1_pt1 | contig 65814 bp, 59 predicted proteins | sample 5559151 | NCBI WGS metagenome assembly JAABUL01 (sample SAMN10711876, study PRJNA513368) | rock metagenome | isolation source: Antarctica rocks | place: Antarctica: Victoria Land, Pudding Butte sud
ACAATAGGGGGCTTTGTTGACATTGTTTCTATTTACAAAAAATAACCTTTTTGACGGAACCTTACCGAATCTGGTTAGGGTTAACCTTAAAAATTAACCGAATCCTAACAGCGGTTAAAGGGATACAGGAAGGGGTCCACTACACCGAACCTAAAGGAATAGGGCAAGAATCCCAAGCGCACCCGCCGGCACGTCCCGCAACTGGGGACCTACTAGTCGCGTTAGGCCGATTGCTAGTATTGTCGATAACCTGCAGAGCAAATTCCAGAACCATATACAGCGATGTCAGGATCGTGTTTACGATTACGGACTGGTCCTCAACTCGCCCATCGTCCCCATAGCTCAGCTTTTAATAAGTCGGAGTCTCACCTGGCCAACAGTAACACTCACAACGCCCGTCATATCAACAACAGCGGTGGACAAGGGTTGAAGAAGGGAGAAACCCTGAGCCTTGAGCATACACACCCTTCTCAACTACTTCTTCGTTTGCTCGTTGATACGGTACTCGTCCGTTGTTCTTCTCGTACCATGCACAGCACATTGAAGCATACTTGTATGTGGACATGGATGCCGCTCTCACGCGGGCACGCCGTGCTTCAAGGAGCCATGTGAAGAAAGTTTGGACTATTCGGATTGTTTTGACCGCTATTTTCCTAATGCTTACTCCGGCCTGCTGGGCGCTCCTGTGTGCGTGTGAAACTCCTAAGGGAGGCCCAGTTGAGGACTAATTCCAAAGTGGTGCTAGGTTAGGAGGGGATACATACTCACACCATCTGCACTCGATGTAGGCCTGTAAATTTTTGGTCGAGTACTTCTAGTCTATCTGTGGGTCTAAATGTTCTTCCAAGTCTTCTGTTTCGCAAGATAGTGGCCCGCCGAGTGGCTGTCCTCTTGGCCGGACGATAATTCATCGCTATCCAACAGCGAGAAAGACGCCCCCACCTGGATTCTTTCCGCTTAGCAATGCCTGGAAACTAGGCTATCCTATCAACCCTTCGAGAAAGATAATACTTTGTTGAAGGTGGTACGGGGCGGGTGGTTTATAGAAAAATGGTACGGCCGAAGCGAGTTGACTGAAGGTGGCGCGGAATCAGCTTGACAGTCACTAATCATGATACCATTGCTAAGGGTCACGAGAAAGGCCATATCCTTCGTTGTATTGTGCAATAGGGCACCTATGGTCTCCCAGTATCGGGTGGTTGAATAAGGTGCACAGGCGCCTTGGGGCACGAAGAATATCAGGATCGCATTGAAGCTAAACGCAGCCCTGGAAGAATCACGTCGGTGGTGGTAGAGAAAGCGAGTGTCGCAGCGTTAGGGAACAAAGACCAAAAAGGGCGAGGAATATTGCTGGCGGAATTGCCTCGAAAGCGGCGCCCAATACAAGAATTGAAGCACAAAGTAAGCGAATCTTGCTTCGAAAGAATTTAGATAGCCCATTTGGGATCAGTCGAAGATTCTGAGACAATCCACCGTAACCCTTCCCTTATGCCATCAGCGCGGAACTTTAACATCAGATTAGGAAGGGCATAGCCTCTTTGATGGCCGCAGCGAATTTCTACAATGGATCTATACTCTTTGTCGTGCCTCCTCGGTGCCGATGCTCAATGTGCCGGGTCACCAGAGATCGTCCAGATGACACAACAATCGTACTCCAACAACAAAGTCAATTTACAAGTCAATCCAAAGGGTTGCATCATGAACATTCAGTCGTCCAGGTCTACAATCCCAAGAACTTGAATGAGCGGAGTCCCCGCATTTAAGGTTATTATGTCTGCTACAGATAGCTTGGGATTGCTCGAGGTTAATATGCTTTCTTCCATTTCCTTCCTTTATTGTGCATTCTTTCATATTGTGGATATTCCTAGTGGACTGATTACCATTTATCAGTTCCACGTTATCCAAGAGAGGCCGACTAAGTATTATGACCATTCACGCGGATCTTCCCAGTGTCTTTTTTCCCTCTAAGAATTATCCAAAGAATCATTTCTGCTGGACTACTCTCTATTCAAGACAAACACCTATTGCTTGGATATGCGCGATCTAGTAGCGATGCTAAAAACTGAGGAGAAAGAACATGTGCCCATACGTTATCAACAATCCATCATTTGAAAGGATCACACAGTGACACAAAACCCAAGACAAGACTGAGAAAACTGGACTAAGCCACCCTTAACACCTATTCGATCCGAGTATGCAAATTGCCCATGTATTGTACAGGCGGCAGATTCCGCGCTGTATCAAAACCAACTCACTCTGGCAAATGATGCTCATAGTCGCCTTAGGATCGCGCGTGAAGGCCAAAAGGCGAGCCCACTGGCGAAAGATCTCGCTTGGCAGGCTGCCTGGGATTCCTGGGGCAAGTTGAGCCAACGCAGCAGCTGATCACTCCATCGTTGCACTGGCCATACGAGTTCGCCAAATTATCGTTGGGATAAGTATATGCGGCACCTGCACAAGGTGCGAAGAATGGAGTCGCTGGCCCATCGGGAACGCTGACTTGCGGGTTTATACAGATTGGGCCAGGTCCTTCATCTGGGCAGGACTGGCCATCGTGAAACAGAGGAATATTGCAGCCAGTGACCACTTGACCCCCGCAGGAGCAGGTTATTGGGATAGTATATCCGTCCACGTAAGAGATGTCTACGTCTGGCTCAGTGGTATAGCTGGCCTCGATTTTGCTGCCTCTGGAGTCAAGAGTCTTGCCGATGTTGATCCTTCCTGCCCATCCTGTAGGGAAGATAGCTTGAGTTGACACGCCGAGCGTGGAAGGTTGAGGGTTCCCTACTGGAGTTGGGGCACCAGCATTGGATTCGTAAGAGATGGACAGCCCCGCTCCGAAGGAATTGGTCACTCGGATGGTGAGGCCGGCACCGACGACCAACTTCTCCTTATTGCGGATAGGTGGGTGGGTGACCATAGGATCGAGCGCACCACCAGCAGCGGTACCGAGAGGGGCGGTGCTACCTGACTTGGTAGAAAGGGTACTCTGTGTAAGAACAGGAGCCGCGAGGGCGAACGTCAACGCTGCGATCTGGATAGAAGTACGCATATTGAAGAGTTGAAGACACTGGTTTGAACCGTAATGATCGTGGATGCCCTGGGTAAGGGAAAAGGAGGTTTCGTGAAAGAGGAAGAGAATTCTAATTTTCTGAGATGATGGACGTAAAACTGGTTGGGCGAACTGCACGAACCTTATAAGTATTCATCTATCATCTCCTGTCCTTGCTGAAGGCACAGCATATAACCTCTCAACCAGCATAGTTGTCTCTTGATTGTTGGCGTTGGCGCAGCGGTGGTACAATCTCATGTGCTACATTGAATTGGTCAATCATACATGCGGTTAGGCAAACCGAGGTCATCTTGTTTCCTCGTCCCTAATACCTAAGATATGGTAAACTCTACTGAATGTTATGAGATGGCGTGGTTGTGGGGCTGGCGTTATGTTCAGCTTTCTGTGTACATCCTTTTCTTTCAGACATGCCGGTCCGCACATGACGATCTTCTTGTTTCACGTCTGGCTCAAGCTGGGAAGCAAAACCACTTGAAGTGGAAAAATATATCTATTATCAATCAGAGCGAACGGCCTCCCATACTTGACAGGGAGGCAGCTGCGAAGCATTTAGAGAAACAACTCCAAACCGTGGTGATCATTTCAGGGCGTTTCAGACCCTGTAAAAGCAAGGTTACGGTTCACTTATGATCAAATACAAGTCGTCACTGGAAAATAATGGGAACGTTGGCTGATGCGGTGAATCTTGTTTCGTCTTGGTGGGACCAACTGCGATCATAATGAGGCGATGTGGCCTCCTCGGTAACGAAGCAAGCCTCCAAGCTGAAAATTTTCAGCTAACATGATTATTAAATAATATTAGCGTGTGCAGAAAGCTATGAATTCCTTGGCATCGCAATTGTCGCGCCCCCCCCAAATTTACTATTGAATTCAGACATTCTTGATATTCTCAGACCTTCAACGCTTTCGCATTAGAAAAATCAATCAAACAGGTAAATATGAAGCTGGTCAAACGTTTCACAGTGCTAACATCCTTGTAGCCCCCCCCCGACCCCCGAAGCCATCATGCCGTCGTCACGTCGAAGTCAGAACCTACCTCTAGAGGATTCACTCATCCCCTCAAGCATCTCATCAAGATCGAAGAAACCTTCTGGCAAAGCCAAAGCCAAAGCAGACGCTGCTCGCAAAGTCAAGGCTGACGTCGCTGCTAAGACCATTGTAGACGCTGCTGTCAAAGCAAACACAGCAGACGCTGCTGTCAAAGCCAATTGCCCCCGCAATTTCAAGGAACATATCATTGATAATTTCAAAGCAGCGAAGAATGCATGCGATGCTTACGTCGTTGAGCTTCAGATCATATACGTCGAAAGAACGCTTCAGAAATGCTCTCTCTTTTTAGAGACTTGATAGCGAGCTGATTCACCAACTGATGCATAGGCTTGATGACGTCATCTCGTAGTCTCGTTGAACAGAATCTCATCGATGAACACAAGCTGTTCAGTCGTCAGCTGCAACAGATCGACAATTCAGTTTAATCGCAGCTCATCGTTCTGTCTGATGTCGACACGCTGTTCTCTCTTTTCACTTCAGTGTCTCTTTTTCAGAATTCTGAATATCGTGAATCTATGAACATGTATATCTCACTCCTCTCATAAAAATCACATCATCTCTTTCTGCATGGCTCATGACTGTTGCTTCAGATATGTAATTAGAGAGTCTTCAGCGGCTGGAAAGATCTTTCGGGAGGCGCTCTTCGGACGAAACTGAGATCTAAAGGGAGAGTCATACATGAAGAGATTCTCTTGCATAGTATAAACGGTGTTACGGTGACAGTGAACCTCTTCGGCGATGGCGAGGGGCTTCAATGTAAAAGCAGGAGGCGTAGTATCTTCGAGCGAAGGGCCGGAGCCAGTGGATCTGTCATAGCTAGCTACACAGAAGATCAGTAGTTGTCTAGTTGAGACGTTTGACCAGCTTCATATTTACCTGTTTGATTGATTTTTCTAATGCGAAAGCGTTGAAGGTCTGAGAATATCAAGAATGTCTGGATTCAATAGTAAATTTTGGGGGGGGCGCGACAATTGCGATGCCAAGGAATCCATAGCTTTCTGCACACGCTAATAATCGACCAAACTGTGGCCGAGTATGGGCTTCTTCCGATGCGAATGCAGCAGACCTTAAGGCAAAATCCAATTGCAAATCTCGCATGCGCTTGTTTTCTCGCGAGAAGGCGGCATCAGAATCCGAATTTTCTCTGGCCTTCTCAGACACGATATACGTTACACTCGCCACACTCTGGACTTGGATTGATCTGAAGCACATGAAGCCTGTCTACTACGTAGTGCACTGAATGCTTGTGCATCTTTTCCGAAGATGTCATATTTTTGTCTTCTTCATGAACGACGGCTGGCCTTAAGGCCTTCCATCATGCAGGTACCTGAAGGATTTCCAACTCCGAAACCCTCGGGTTCCTCAATTTGGGACTCTGCGCGCAAAGCAATGCCGTGTAAATACTGGCATAATTTGAACCTTACTAAAGATGCTTAGTTTCTGAAATAGCAATACGAAATCTGCATGTCGGTCAGCCAGAGAGGATTACTCAAGAAGATGTTCTTGTGTCGAATTATCGTACAAGGCGTCTGCGGCTGAATCTTGAGCCACCAGTTTGGGGCCCTAAACCTATGTGGAATCCTCCTTGTTTAGCCACATATACTGCTTGGTTAAGCATCAGATGCAGCGCAATCCTACTGACTGGCCACGTCGGCTTTTCTCGAGCCACTCTCTTCGTTACGAACTTATCTGGGCTACATAGATCCCTGGTAGGAACAGCAAAACGCGTCTAGAAGACTGATGCACCAATATCTCGATATGCAGGTATGACTCGTTTTGGGTGCGTTGCACAAACGCTGTGGTTACACTAGCGCTTTGAATGAAGCATTGCAAGGTTACTTTCCCTAAATGCTACATCGATGGCTGACTAAGTGTAGTCTCTCATTTGTCGCACCTTAACCTTAAAATCATTTTTACAATACGTGATGCTGGTTTGAAGACGGCAGTAGCGACTCCCATCCAAGACGAACGGTCGGACTAGTGATCGGCTCTGATCAGGTTCAATAGTGAGAAGGATGAAGCTTAATATCTTCTATTAGCATCTCAACTCGTCTTGTCTACCCTACTTTTGATTCTGACGGGGTCTATTATGGATTTCATTCGTCCCCTATGCCTTCTGCAATATGAAACACTCAAAGTGCATCGTCAGGGTTCTGTAAGTGAGGCCTGATCTAGCCAAATAGGTCCTGACGTGGCCCGATTGAAATCCTGCTACCAGTACGTACTATCTATCTTTGCTCAATCGATCTTCTGCTAAAAGGTCATGTCGAAGCTCTCCGAAGCCGCGTACTGAGACTGTCACCTGTGTCATGGTAGGGGCGCTGTGACTGGGGCCATACTATCCCCATGCCATTCTTCACTAATGGGCTGCTAACCATTACTTTATAGTGTACATAAGACTACGTAAGCGCATCTTTTCCAAACTATCCAGCCATCCGCACAGCTGCTTACACCCTCTGGTAGACCGGCTAAGCAATATCTCATATCTTGCTGGCAATGGAAAACTCGAAGGACTCTCAGCAATCAAGATCGCAGTGCTAATGAGCTTGATGGATATTCTAGTTAAGGGTACGATTGGCGAAAGAATTGGCTTCGCAAGTGCCTAGGCGCTTCTGATCCATTCTTTTATGTGTTGCAAAGATACAGATGTCGATGCACAATTATCATTTGATTCATTCCCGCCAGTTTTCATCGCCGTTAAGGATATTCAAACCTCGTCCATCTATTCCCGAAATGGTAGTCAGGGCAATTTACCCATCCCGGAACTCCCTTTGCAAAAAAATTCCCATACCTCCGGCGGTGTTCGAACTAATCGAAAAAATGTTGGAAATAGGGGAGTTGGTAACCTCCGCCTCATACTGTAGGGCTCGTATGGCTGGGGGCTCGCTATTAGAGTTTTCACCTTTTCATCTTCTAGATAGTCAACAATCAAAAATATCAATGTGCCCCCCTATGACCTCGTTTTCCAACAACAAATAAACGTCCATCTACGGATATACACACCCAACCGATAATAGTTCCCTGAACACAAAACCTGAGGTCTGCGCCCCAACACTTCTACATTCCAACCATGCCATAACCCCTTATCCTCACAGATTTCCACCACCAAAACCAAGCTGTTACCTTTCCCCCCCCCTCCCTAAAACCCTTTTACTGAGCCAAAAGCATCTATTCCTTCCCCTTCCCCTCCTCAAAGTACACGGCCCACCCATCCCTTCCCGTCCACACCCCTTTCCCCTTCCTCTTCCTAACCCCAACACCACACCACCCGATCCACCGCTCTTCCGCGCCTAATATATTTCAAACCTACTAAATAGAGACTTGGGTGGATGTTGTAGAGATTGGTTGATTTCATGAAGGCAGGGGGGGAATGATGGGATGGTGTGGTGGTGAAGGAAGGACGGGGTGGGGAAGGGGGTTAGGGGAGGGGGAAGGAGAGGGAGGGAAAAAAGGGGGGGGGGAAAAGGGGAGGAGAGGGAGGGGGAAAAGGGAGGGGGGGGTGAAGTGTAGAGCTGATTCTTCAAGCGGCAACCATGTACATATATACAAGCCAAAACATTTTAGCAATCCATAAACAATTCCGCCCATCAAGCACGCCTACCAAACAACCCCGCGTTCACGAAGTGGAAAACCCCCAAAACCACGGACTTTTCGATCAAAAAACTGGATTTCTTACCCAACATACTTGCTGAGATATCAACATCCAACTAACCAACCAACCAACCAAGAGAAGTATTTGATGGGGAACGGTAAGTGTGATGGTCAAGGCATAGAATATTGTTGTGTTATCGCGCAGCTGCCGGCCGCGAAGGAGGTAGTCTCTATCTATTCTCGAGACAAAAGAAAAACCTCGAGCCGCTAGCAAGCCGGTCATGCAAGGACAAGAAAATGTCGTCCATCCATCCGCGCCATGTAGAAATGGCAGCACCACGACCTTTGAGCGCGCCAGAGCTCCGAGCCCACAAATCGCCACGCTTCGTGAGTTTCGAGACCGCTGTTTCATGTTTTTGTAAGCCAGACGATGCCATCAACTACCCCCGCTTCCCAAATTGAACAAGCTGGGCAACCAGACGCAGTATCACACGATATGCCTCGCTTCAACCCTCCACTCCTCCCCCTCCACCTCCCCCAACGGCGACACAATCTCCTCTCCCCTCGGCCCGGCCAGAAATCCACTCCCGCCCGCACCGGGCCCTTGGGTGGCCATCCATAGCGAATGATCAAACGACAAGCCCGAAATATCCGATATCGCGGGGCTATCGAGGCCCGAGAACGGGGGGCGCAGATTCGCGCCGTTGTGCACCGAGAGGTTTCCTTCGCTTAGGGGGCGGCAAGGGGAGGTGGAGGGCGCGTGGGGGTTGGGATCCGCGAAGAGATTGCTTGTGGGTGCGGGAGAGGAGATGGTGGTACGTTGTGGGGCAAAGGACCCTTGCGGTGCGAGTGGTGGGGTGCGAGGGAGTTGAGGGGTTTCGATCCGTGGGGGGAATTCGGGGGAGGCGAGGGTCATGGGCCGGGAGGTGTAGGCTGGGGGTGGAGACCAGATGCGCGGGAGAGAGCGGCGGGTTGATAGGGGGGACACGGAAGGTTGAGGAGATAGCGGTCTGCTGGAGGTGCGGGGGGAAAGGTCGAAGTTGAAGTTGCTGAACGAGGGGTCGAGGGGGATTGAACTTCTGGGTGGGGCGAAACTTCGGGGGGGGGTTGATGTTCGGGATTGGGCGGATGATCTTGGTTGGGTTGATGGTCTAAGGGAGGATGTCTTTGGAGGCGGAGAGATTGTTGGCTGGACAGGAAACCTCGTCTGTGTGGAACTTCTGAGATGTGCGGAGTTTCTGGGCTGTGCAGAGTTCCTGGTCTGAATAGAGTTTCCAAACTGTGTGAGATTCCTGGCCTGGGTTGAATCTCTTGGGTGCGTATTAGCTCTGGACCGTGCGTTTTGCTCTTCGCCATGTGAAGAAACCGAAGGGGAGCTCTTTTGAAGCTCGAGTAGTTTGCTTTCATGCATGGTTCGTCGGCGATGATGACCCTTTAGCAGCCGGTTTTTTCTTCGCCAGCTGGCGAACCAGACTATCAGGATGGGGGAAACGATGGCAACGAATATAATGGGAACAACAATGATTGCTGTGAGTTTGCTGGTGCTGAGGCCATGCTGCGGAGCAGGATCCAGAGTTGGAGTACTGTTTGCTTGGGATGCCTGGATAGGTGTTGCATTTGCGGTTGGGGTTGATGTCGCCCGAGTAGCTGAATTGATCCGTGTCGTATCTGTAGTGATGCTGCCCAGTTGGGAAGCGTGCGAATTACTGCCGGATTTTGAACTGCCGCTCACAGTCGAGTCCCTGGCAACACTGGAGGCAGCAGAAAGTACAGCACTGGTTAGGGCCCCTCCGACAGATATGTCGGGCTCCAGAATTGGAGATGAACCGGTCACGTCTCCATTGTTGTTTGATGAGCGTAGATGGAGACGTGAAGCGTCATGGATGTCAATTGCCATTACAGTCTGTTACTCGACAGCGAGGTTCAACAAGATGAACAGTTCTGCTAACGGAATAGAAAGACGGAAGAGATATGAAACTTATGAAACTGAATGGAGGTGCCAAGCCATTGTATGCAGGTGACGGCTCAAAAGGTCCTAGACGCGCAAACGACTGGTAGGAAACCCATCGATTAATTAAGTCGAAGGCCATCGTCATATCCGTCTAGATCGATGCTGAGACGTAAATCAGTGGATATGCTCTGCCTGCTAGCTTCCGCGTCCGCGCAAGGAGCAGCATTGCCATCGTTGTAGTCTCAGCCTCGACGACTCAAGACCGGCCGACGCAGATCGTACGTTAGAGCCTAAGAGAGCCTAAGAGAGCCTAAGATTTCACGAGGGAAGCAGGCATGAAACATGCAACAGAAACAAGCTACTCCGTACAGAATTCAGAGACAACCCCGATGCAGTGATAGGGGGGTTGACAACCCCCACGCCCTGCATTGGCTTGTGCGGACGTCTAGAAGCCGTCCAAGGATAAGTAAGCGATCAGTACTTAGCCGTCGCAGAAGCATCATCGCGAGACTGATTCCGGATAAGCGTCAAGCGAGCGAGTCTCTGGTTTACATGTATAAAGGGAATCCAGAATGTTTGGCAATCACCATCAGTTGCTAACGGTACGTATACCTTATGGATGTTGGATGTTGTGATTAGGAAGAGCTAACGCGGTGGCTCCCGTTGGTTGGTTGCCTCCGTTCTGGTCAGGCTTTTTGCAATTGCGACCATCCTCTGGCAATCACCCCACCGAGTGGCCGTCGACTAAGTGTGTGTGTTGGCTGTAGTGGCTGGGAAAGGACTTCGAGACATCTGGTACCTTGGACTGGCACACACAACTGCTGGAATCGAATCATGGTCCGTGATGGAAGTTGCAAATGCTTCGGGTTCTATAATAAGCAACGCTGTGTCACCCCTGTCTCTGCTACTGTAGCTCAATTTGGCAGCTTATTTTCATGAGTACTCCGTACGCTTACCCAAGCCAAGACCAAAAACGACATTCCCGTCATTCTTGTTAAATTACCACTTTGAAGCACAGCCTTGTGGAAGCAAAAGGAGCAATAGGAATAGGAGCAGCGATATCACACGGTGAACTAGCCTGATTCGGTAAGCGCGGATCTGTATTCCCGCACTCTGCACCAAACACAGATACTGTAGCTTCCTGAGGTGCGTACTAGGAGAAATTCTGTTGAAGGACGAGGTCATATGGAGCATTTTGGTATGTAGGTTGAAGCTTAATAGGAGTCTATCTAGGAGCGAGCAGGTAAAACTCTACTAGCGGGCCCCAGCCATATCAGCCCTATGAAGGCGGAGATTACCATCCCCTATTTCCAACAAATCCCAATCCTTGATCTAGATAAGTCACTGTGATGATACAACAGGTGGCTCAAACCAACATGGTAATGCTTTTTAAATGGACCCCCGATTACAAAATTGTAATCATAGAAAAAACGGTCTTGAGTATTCATATGTGGTGGACAGGAAAGGAGAGGAAGCTTTCTGGGTGTGGTTTCTTAGACTAATGACTGACTGGCATGCAACTCATTAAAAGTCAAAGGTTCTGTACGAAATTGAAGAAGATACAAGACCATTGGCCAAACTTCGGTAATCATGAGCAAGTAAAACAAATTCTAAAATCAAGACCCATCCAAGCATCTAGCATTAGTTGCCAAGTTCCCACAACGGGCCTTTCTCCCACTGCTCCAATGCCCAAGTTTTGCAGCGTTCGTGTTGCACATACCCATTGCGCTTTCTGTACAGCCGCAACGATATCGGCCCATACGCCTCTGCTGCTGGATTCTCCGCCCAAAGTAGTCCCTCTTTTACCGTCGCTAGTATATCTGCTTCGGAATCTCCCGCGTCTTCAGAGAACATATCTGTCAGGCTGTGGTTGAAATTGTAGTAATCGCGACCTTCCTCCGTGTTCAAGTATATCTCTAACACAGCCTGGTAGGAGGATCTAATGCATTGCTCCAAGAATGCTCCCTGCCCGTAAAGCTGGTTTAAGGATTTCGTGATGTCGGCGAATGAGAGGCGTCCGTACACTTTCGCAAGGACAATGCGGCGCATGTCTTTGTCAGTCTCGATTTCGATACGCTCACCGTCGAGGCACCCCCAGGTTGATGCGACCATTTTGTTGTTCAAGGATATTGGAGTTTATGGCTGGCAAGGCGAGAAGCTTGGAGGTAGGGGGTCTTTCCAAATAAGAATTTCGAAGACTTGCTTTGGTGGTGGGGACAGGAGGTTTAAAGAGTGAGGAAAGATGTATGCCGAGAGCAGGAAGAAGAGAAGCGTTACCTTTATATGTGGATTGGGACCGCTTCCGAGTCATCTTGGGAGTGAACGCTTCGCATACTATCTTGAGTCATCAACTGTGATCAAACGTTGTCCACAAGATGACCAGCCCGTCCGCCTCTTCTTGCACTTCTTCTCAATTGAACTGTCATAGAAAATCGCAAGCATTCACAATCAAAATTTCACTCACTTGAGGGCTTCACTTTCAGCAACAGCCGGTATGTTTCAGTCAGGTCATGAAGGTGACAGTTAGGAACCGACTCCTTGTGCGAATTTGACGACATTCAGTCTTGGCGGCGAGAAGCTTTTCTGAGCATTCTGCTATCCCCGGAAACGTAATTCTCCTCATTCACGTTCTAGCTGTCCTCATTAACTCAACCTCATATCTGTCATTCTCATCAATCTTGTCCTCCTCCGTTGTTCGCGTCGTCCTTAGCATCTTTCCATTACAAGTATAAGTATTATAATCGTCCTTGATACTTGATTGAGATTGTGGTGCCGTGGCGTTCGCCCTCAGGAGGCAACACCTTAGGGCTACTAGAGCTACAGGGACTAACGTGTGGTTCCTTTTGATATTTCTCGCCGCACAGTCGGCGGAAGTCATCGAACGTATGATAGCCGTCACAACAGAATAGCCCAAGGGCACTCTAAATGTAGCTGAATGCGCTCTGTACTCAATCAACGCAGTATAAAACACTACTAGATACTCTTTCAAAAACTTTGCAGATGCAGCATCCGGCGGACATGTCTGCCAACGATCGGCAATGCTGATTTCGGTTTTAGTACCCTCAGAAACTTTCCCAGAACTGCGGCGTATCTATCCACCATTGCTTGGTGATTAGTGTTGCTGTGTGGAAAAAAATCGTGGGGTAAAGGAGGTGCTTTGATAATTAGGCTCTTTAGGATGCTACACCCACAAGGGTGGGACCAAATACCACATATTCTCCTGGGACGTTAAGCGCGTGTTTCGCAAGGATATTTAGAGACTGAAGATCTTGACTAAGAAAGCCAATGGTATTAAATGTTTTGTAAAAGCCGCTTGTTATACAAGTTATCGCAAATCTCTAGATGAAATTTACTGGCATGAAGGAACAGTTTCCTCGAAAGATATAGAACCATAGGACGATCGTAAAGCATATGAACCGTTACAAGTAGCAGGTGCTAGAATGCTGCCACTGCTACATAATAGTTGGCCAACTGTCAAGCATAATTGACGAAGAACTCACTATCAGTGCTGACAGAGTAGTCAAGCCATGGATAATTAGCCAAAGCAGTGGCACCGCCAGTAGTACTTCCCAATGGACTTTGATATTGATACCGTCTAGAGTTGGTTAGACATTGGTAATTAAGCCACTGATCTGTAGACTCATCATTTTCGTCTTTCATACTATTACTGCGCTTAAATCAGCAAGCCTGCGGCTGGCGTTTGTGGCTCGTACAGTGCTGCATGATCCCGACTTGTCATGGTTGTCTGGATCCATTAGGGTTGTATTTGTCCTTGGCTGAGACACATGCCCCAGGCAAAGACTTCTCACTCGCCAGCGACAAATAAGGTCGGCTAGGCACAGCAACTCTGAACAAAATATCTTGAGTAAGTACGTCAAGAAGAGATTGTCTTTTAGCTGTCAGTCTCAACGCTAATATGCGACTCGAGAAATCAAGCTAATCTACTGTATGGGCCCGTCAAGGTTGGCTGGGTCCACAGCAAAGACAATTGTATCGATGCTACCAGGGTAGAGGCGCCACGTCTGATGAATACCAGATGGAAGCGACTTGACATCCGCCTCGAGCTTCACGCGATCTATCCGCTTAAATGGAAGTGCAACCTGATAGATAAATGAGGTTGCTAGAAGTTCCAAATGCCCATCGAACTGGCGTGAAGCCTGAAGTATCAATTATTCAATGAGATCTGTATGTAAACGTCGTCTTTACGACGATAATCGTCGCTGATATTGATGACATCATCAGTGTCATAGATACCAATCTGCGCAGGAAAAAGAGAGATCGGCTGCACAGGTCTATGAATGTCTCGACCTTGGACAAAACCCGATAATTATTTGGCTTTGAATTCGCTTCGGCGATTTGGCCTGTCGGCTAGAATACTCTAAAGCCTCACCCACTTTTGCCTTCACAACAAATTGCCCATAAATGCTTGTCAACAGCAAGCATTCAAAGTATATCTCAGACGCGTGAGAGACATTGGATTCTACCATGATGTGCGTCGTTTTGAGACGTGATGGTCCCGGAAGAGGCATACTGGTGGTGCAAAAATCTTGGCTCCCGAGTCTGATTGAAACGCGCTGTAACAGCCGCACCCGGCATCAAAGGCTGCGCGAATGAGCCCTAAGTCTTGATCCCAACTTGCGATGAGAACGTGAAACTATGTTTGCTCAGCTATGAAAAGTCAGTGTATGACCGAAAAGACTTTGGAAATTTGATTCTCTTAGTTAAGAAAGAGTAGAGTGATGCATTATAGGGAATCCTGGCATCTCTGATCTTTGATCTCTGAATGATTTCGCAAATTCACTACCTCTGGAGTTTCGAAGCCTTGAACCGTATTGCACCACGTAGGTTACTTGGAATGTGTATACGAAACGATCTTATTTCTGGCAATACCTAAATCACATGTACTGTAGTCGACATGCAGCAATATTTTTTCGCTGGCTAGGTTATTTAAAACCTCAGTGTCACCACATCAGAGCCGATCTCTGAAGTACAACAGTGAACGAGCACTTTTCATTGCTCTCTTAGCGTCGCACCGATATTTCAAGAATTCACGTTAAAGTTTTCTTGTTTTCAACATCATTCCATCATACTTTCTTCGCCCTCTTCAGCGACCCTACTTCCCACCCATTCCCTTCACACTTCGGCTACACAACTATCTTACAAGACCTTCCCAAAAAACCCCTCTCTTACCCCTTTCAGATCATCTTTAACGCAAAAATAAGTCTTATTCAGCCCTCTACATAGCTGTCAATGTTCATATGTTTGAACAAAAATGAATGCACGAAATAGCCTTCTATCGAAAATCGTTTGAGTAAAGCTTCAAAGGAGGTAGGGTGGGGTCGTTTGCGGCTAGAGTATATTGATGGTGATGAGGTTGGTTTGAAGATCTTGAATGTATGAATCATAGTAACGCAAGGGGTTTATTCGATTTATTCGATTATTCGCAAGAATTGTATTGTGTTTTCGCGAAGTTTTCTTACATGGAATCGAAGCTGCGGCACTTTGCACGATCAAAGCGAACAATAGTAAGACACCTCTCAACACTGTGCTTATGTACATCAAAGAAAATCGATATGTGCAAATTCTATCTTACAAACATAGTATCTACATACCCAACTGTCAAATTAAAATTCAACGTGTTTCGCAACAAAACTACTTCCACCTTTTGCTGGTTCTAACACTTGCCTGGAAAAATTTGATGAAGAATGTAAATAGATAGAGTGAGTGTGAAGAATATGGCTTTTGTACAACAGTTGTGTAAAGGAGTCGTACATCGTAATCATATAGGATCTGGCTCATTTCCTGCCTTGTGCGTCATTGTCTTCCGTGAAAGCGACAAGGGCAGAGGTTGACGTACTTCTGATCCAGGAAGATCCCGAAATCCTCGATCATAAGCAAAAGGCCTGCCGCACGCGCTTGAATGACATCACTGACGATGAATGGTTCATGATTGTGTGATAAAGCCTCTTCATCTCGCCCGGATGTTCTTGATCTTGTTCGGAGACTCTGTGAATTTGAAAATGTGCCAGCAGATCATCACTAGTATCAAAAAAGATCCTACAAGAAGGAATCGGACATCCGCGCTTCGGCTCGACCAGGGTCTCTGTATTGGAGTCATACGATGTCCTTGGTTCTGCCGAAGCTGTATTCGAGCAACCATCATCTGGTGCTGGCTTTTCGAGGTACTTAAACTTTCCGCGCTGTGTAGGTTCTTCCAGTCCTAGGATAAGAGGCCTGAGTATCGCGAAACTGTCTCTCCACCCCTCAACAAAGATTTGCATGAAGCTCATAAGTACTTTGACGTCTTCCATGCTGCTCATGGCGCCTAGGCTGACTCGTATGATGCCCGTCGGCTTGCCATTGAGCACATCAACGCAGTTGCCGCAGCGCAGACCATCATTAAAATTGGCTCTCATTTCCTCTGGCGACAGATCCAACGCCCAGGCTATACCGCCAGGGTTACAGACTCCGCCCGTTCGGATCTGAATGTTGTTGACGATGGCAAGATTTTCGAAGTCGGATTTCCCTACCCAAGCTCCGCTGCTATCTTTAACGTTGAAAGCGATCGTAGGGCCTTGGGTTTTCTTGTCTCCATACTCGGACGCCGGGTGCTTATATATTGTACAAACAGGCATTCCACTTGCATGGCGCAATTTTGACAACTGATCGTAAAGAATCTTAGCCAGCGCACAGGTATGCTCAGAGATGAGATCCATCGATCCATATAGCTTTTGGTGAATCTCCATAGCGGAGTCTAGTGCCATAATGCTGTGAAATGGTAGAGTTCCGTCTTCCAAAATTTCGTGCAAGGATTCATCTTTCTTAGCATGCCATGTCTCCCCAGGGACGTTGATGACCATGTCGACCGTCCCGCCGCCGAAGTAGGGTCGATTGCATAGTATGTGACCCGCCTTGTTCCGCACAATCAGAGCTCCTAGATCCGGGAATCCAAATATTTTGTAGAAGCTCAAGGCAGTGAAGTCTGGTGCATTATATGGGTCGCTTAGATCTAGCTGCGAGGTCGCTACGAAAGCAGCGGTATCCAGGAGGCTATATACGTCATGATGCTCAAGCTTGTGGGACGCTCGGATTCGGCCAGGCCAGCTCAAAGGCAAGCGTCGGCCGTTCAGGTTTGATTGCGCCGGATAAGCGAAGAGTCCAATGCCTTTTCTCAATGCAGATTTCTCAAGCGGTGTACCAGTATCTGCTTGATCGTTAGAAAGCCAGCCCTCAACTTCGGCATCGGAACCGAAGTATCGGAAACCTGCAGACGCGACTTCTCTTACGCCCACCAAAGACGTGTGGGAGTCAGCGTGATAGCCGTACCACCAAGGCTCTATCCCATGGCCACGTTTGTAGTCCCGCATTCCTTCCACGACCAACTTGACAGCAGCAGTGGCGTTGGCAGTGAAGACCACATCGAAGTGCTCAGGACTAGCTCTAAAGAATTTGAGTATACGGGACCGGACAGCCTCCACACGTACGGTCGAAAGAGATGATGCAGAGCAATGAGAGTGCGGATTGCCGAACAAATTGGAGATCATGTCTTTCGAGAAAGTCTGCATAAGAGACCTCGGAAATGGGGTTGTACCGGCATGGTCAAGGTAGGTCGTGCCTAAGGTTGCGGCGGTGAGCCGGAGTCTCACGGAATTGGAGAGAAGTATGTACTTTTTAGTAGAGGATACTCGGTCTTCCTTATCCGTTCGATTGATGTCGGGTACATTTCCCTTCCATCTCGATCTAGTCTGTTTAGGGCTTGTTCTGCTTGCTTCGGTTTCTTGTATTCCATCGCGACGTCCTAAAATAACAAGCAACGATACCAGAAGTTCTTTAACGTAACACGTAACCAACGCATAGAGCCCCAGAGAGATTCAATTGCACAATGATGTTCATTATATTCGCAATGCTGCCGAAGCCGAATAGAATCACCGACCATTCATTCCGGATTACCCCGGTGGTGGTCAGCTGGACCAGGCCGATCTCGGCAGCTTCTTCACAGAGACATTGATCTTCCAAAAAGTGTGATTAAAAATCAGATTTCTGCCGTGAAAAGCCGTGGGCTTGCAACAGTGACCGAGCCGAGGAATACACTATGGCGTAGTAAGCGTTTTTCTCATGAAGCAAGCTAACCGTTATTCCTTATGAAATAAAAGCTGGGGACGGGTAGCAAAGCTCATCTCATACTTTTCTTTGCTTCTGATCCGGTCAATAAAGATCCTTCAGTTTCGCCGGATTCTGTGCTCCGTAGCAAAAGCTTTTGAGTAATACCTAGCATTTGCAGATCGGAGAAGGAGAAGTCAGTATGCAAAAGTATATCCCAGCAGACTTCTATGAGTCAACGCGCAACAGAATGAATGTAAAAGTTAAAAGATAAGCAACTTTCTGTTTCCCCTCCAGTTCCTGTACCATCATAAAAACGACAATCAGAAGCAAATGTAGAGAGATTGTGTAGTCAAGAGCGTATGCCATTCAATCAGAAGCTCTGCCAAGCAAAACTTTAATTAGAATCCAAGAGCAAGACTTAATATATAGCCGTAAATTGAGTGCTGACATGACTAAATAAGAGCTTAGATGAGCATTCAAACACGTTATATAGCAGTCGAGCGAGCATTCACGAGTGAGTGTCTTGTAGGCTAGCTTCTGCGACAATGGGGCGGTTGCGAGAAGTAGCAGCGGTACTGAAAGCCTTGAGATGATGTTGAAGGACAGCAATAGACTGGATCTTTTTCCATTAAATTTTCTGCGGTGTCCTTAGCTATGATTGGTCTACACCCTTAGTAAGCAGCCGAAATTTCTTCAAAATACGCCCCTCAAGCGTTCAAATATCATTGTTGACCTTTAAAAGAGTCTGAAGGCTCTGACCTCCTCAGCCTCAATACTCAGCAGTACTAAAGCTGACGACTTCGGGATTCTCTGTACGGCTGATCTCGCCTTCGGGGACCTCACTCACACCGTGACTGGCTAATTGGAGGAGGTCTGCAATATGGCATTCACAATAGATCCTTTCAGACTTGACATCATCTCTTTCGAGTTCTTTGTTGTCGCAATTCGTGCGTTTCCAAATGGATTTTGGAATAGCTTTCTCAACAATAGACACATCCATGATCATGACGACGCAAGCTGGGTTTGCAACGACTGACCTTGAGTATAATGCTGGTGAGGGAGATCACCTGAGCAACAACAGTGTCCGTAGCTTTACATGGCTTAAGATTGATGTTGAGATTGAACACTTCGCAAGCGATCTGGAACCTAGAAAGATTATTGCTAACATAGATGGCTATACTAGAGCCGGCAAGTGTTTGACCATCACAGCTTGCGTTTGGCCGTTAACAAATTCTAGGAGAGTTGGTGGCCATCATGGGACCATCTGGTTCTGGAAAAACGACTCTGCTCAATGTACTAGCCAATCGTAGGGCTGCATCAGGAGCAGTGATGAGAGGAACCATCTCAATAAACGGAGTGGAAGTATCTGCTAAGACTTTGCGGGGTGTAAGCTCTTACGTGGAGCAAGAAGACGCTCTCATCGGGTCCTTGACAGTCCGAGAGACACTGGACTTTGCTGCTCGGCTATCTCTTCCAAGGTAATATACTAGATCATTCATATAGACATTGCTTATGGCTCCTAAGCTCCGTTTCCACCCATGGACGTATGCGACGAGTAGACGAGCTGATCGCCGCTGTCGGTCTTTGCAATCAAGCTTATAGCATCATCGGAACACCGCTTCGCAAAGGTATAAGCGGAGGTCAGAAACGACGCTTGAGCATAGCTTGTAGCCTTATTACAGCCCCAAAGATCCTTTTCCTCGACGAGCCAACGAGCGGTTTGGACTCTACGGCAAGCTTCGAGGTTATCAAGTATCTGAAGACGATTGTTAGAAAACATAATGTGCGTACCATATTAGAAAAAGAGTGTAGCTACTAAATCTGGTGCGCAGTTGATCGTAATTGCTAGCATACATCAACCGTCGACGTCGACATTCGAACTCTTTGATCAGCTCGTATTACTGTCCTCCGGTAGAGTATGCTACAATGGTCCTTTACCAGAGGTTTGGCCTTATTTCGAGTTCATGGGCGCTGCGATACCAAATCATACGAATCCTGCTGAATTCCTTCTCGACCTCACAAGTTCCGATTTCGCTCAAGGAAATGACGATGCCCAAGAGCGGATCTTGAAACTGCAGGTAAACTGGCAGGGTTCGCCAGAAGCCGTGGATATAGCTGTGGCAGCTTCAACAACAGTGACAGAGAAAGATAGGCCTGGATCCCTCCTCGAATTATCCACTTCTCGTAGTACCTTTATTGCAGTTGTCATTGCGCTTCTTTACAGATCGTTTATCAAGAGCTATAGAGATGTGGTGGTATACGGTATCCGCCTTGCCATGTATATTGGTATGTCTGCCCCTCAAATTCAGAAGCAGAAGGCTGATTCCTTCAGGTCTTGCAATCCTGATGGGAACCGTATGGCTTCGCTTGCCCCCGAATCAAACATCCATCGGACCTTTTACCAATGCCATCGTACGTCGTTGCCAGCCCCCATTACCTGGGCTAGACTGAAAAGACGTCACAACTCACCGACCCATAGTTCTTCGGCTCCGCCTTCATGTCCTTCATGGCCGTCGCCTACGTCCCTGCTTTCCTCGAAGACCGCGCAACTTTCATCAAAGAGCGGGCCAATGGCCTCTACGGCGCCACAGCATTCATGCTCGCCAACTTCCTCATTGGCATACCCTATCTATGTCCGTACCTGTCCCCTGATCATTACCGAATTACTCTGCTTACAGACCACAGTCCTCATCTCGGTTGTTTTCTCGCTAATAACGTATTTCCTTACAAACTTCCGCCCTGACGCTTCTGCTTTTTACACGTATCTGATGTGGCTCTTCCTCGATCTTCTTGCAGGGGAATCCCTCGTTATTTTCATGTCTTCGTTATTTCCGAACTTTGTTGTTGCTCTGGCCCTCATCGCATTTGCGAATGGTTTGTGGATGAGTGTCGGTGGGTTCTTGGTTTCTCCAAAGATCCTCAATCCGTTCTGGCGATATGTATTCCATTATATCGACTACGTAAGTCTCCATTCTCATCTTTCGAATCATCAACCCCACAGCTCTGCTGCCTTCTTCCGGAAAGCACTTCCTGCCACACAACCGCCCACACTAACCCTGTACTCCCAAATCAGCAAACCTACGTCTTCCAAGGCATGATGGTCAACGAATTTGCCTCTCGCACCTACTCCTGCGGCCCTCCTCCCTGCACCTGCATGTACCAGACCGCCCTGGCCCATCAATGCGCTATAGATGGAAAAGGAGTACTGGCGACGTATGGTTACAAAACTGGCAAGACGGGGGAATGGGTGGGCATTTTGGTGGCTATTGTGGTGGCATATAGAGTGCTGGGATGGGTCGCGTTATGTTTGAAGAAGACGTGAGTTAGGGGAGGAGGGTGGTGTAGAAATGATGATTGGGTTGTTGGGATAGGAGGGAGGGATGTGTGAAGTTATTTTGAATATTTTGTATTATGACTCAATTAGTTTTAAAATGGAAAGTAGATAGCCGAAGACCAATCTGCTAGTAAATTTCCACTGATAAAGACATGCTCGACACATTTTACTATCACACCGCCAAGAGTGCTGCCTTAAGTATGGGGCGCACTGCTAACTACAGTAGTCGCACAATGTCAGCCTATCACTCACCCTATTAGACGAAACATAGAAGATCCTGGGCTAGATAGGTTATACCTACCGAGTCAAAGGGGTATATGATGTATGAGGTAATCGAATTTCGTTGACTATTGATTAATTCGCCGACGGTTTATTATGAACTTCTCGACAATTTAACACTTATACAAATTGGTTGGAACAACCAGGGTCCATAGGGCTAGCCTTGCTACAGGGCTGTCATCCGGCTATCTAACCGACCCAGTGCTTCTACATACTCAGCGAAAGTGTCGCAGATCATACCTTCAAATATGGAGTTTATCGAAAATGAAGAAGCTCTCGGTCTCTGCCCAGCTGAGCCGGACGCTGCTTCCTCAGTCCCCTCCGAACCATTCCCTTTTCTGAATCTTCCTCGCGAGATCCGTGACTCGATCTACTACTATGCCCTACTTCACCCTAACACTGGTCCCACCGTTAACCCCACCGATATCTGCTTCTTGCGCCACCAAGAGCCGGACCGGTATTAAACAGCCTACTGGGGCACGGAGAAGTCTACTCGCCTTTTCCGTGTGAACCGCCAAGTCTCTGACGAAGCTTTGGAAATGTTATATTCGTCCTTCTCTTTCCACTTCCCGAACTATGTCGATGTTGCTCTGGTCAACGCTACGCTTCGAGACACCTTATCTGCCGGAGCCAGGAGCCTTATTAGTAGTATAGGACTCGTGATGAGCCTGTTCCTGAGGCGCACTCCGGGCCCATTTGCCCACAGCGACGACGAAAAGGTGCGACAGGCTTTCGAGGCTGTGGTGAAACTGTTGCCTAACGTCAGACGGGTCCAACTGACCTTGTCATTGGGCGGCTTTAAGGTACCAGATTATCAGGTCAAGGAAGTGGTGAACCGCGCCATGAGGAAAGCGAGTCCGCTAAGAGACATCGCCGGCTTAGTCCTCGGAGGAACCACTGAGACTGCTCAGCGGATGCGTATCATGAGTGAGGTGCGTGAAGCTCTTGGGTGTCTGTGAGCGAGTTGTGTCGAAGTCACAAATACGTTGCTTTTCGACCAGCTATCGACCAGCGTCTTCGTGATGACACTAACCTACAGGGGCTACAAAGACGCAGACTACTACTGGCTTCAAGCTTATGAAGCTGCTCAATTGCCCCAATTATCCTGGTATGAAACATAAGGCACTTTGGTTGGGAATAACAATGGTGATATTCGTAGATGCACTTAATCAACAAATCGTTTGTGTGCAAAGCAACATCATCGATGCGCTGAGCCTGCGAGCACACCTTCTCGGGAGAATTGTCGGAATCGATCAGAGAATTTGAGGTTGGTATAATTGCGACATTGCGAAGTGTCAAAGTGGACTACTGGCGAAGACCGTGATCAATTCCTGAGGGCTCTTTCTGGGAATGTAACAATCGACATATGTACTTGGAGAAATCTCTTGAAATTAGAAATATTCTGTTACGCTCGTCATCTTAACATCGTTTGGACTTACCCAGCACCTCAGGCCGCCCCCTAGGCAAACATCAGCCTCAGAGACTACTCAGAAGTGCCAAGAAAACCCTCTATATAAAGCGACCGAGTATATATGAAGTGCATGGGTGGGATAAAAGGGATTTTCTGGCCAAATTGAAAGGGATGAGGGCTGAAACTGGCTGGTGGCCAGCTTATATAGCCCACTATTCCCGACAAAGGACTGCTGGCATATTAGATTGGCTGCGCCTTCTAATTTGACCCATGCTTCGTTCGGGAGAGCTTGAAGGCCATTTCGCTTGGCCGATAACCCTCAGTCATACTGACTCGACATAGAGTCTTCACACCCTCGCTAACGGGTTGGTGAGCGAAAGAGAGGAAGGGAGAGAAGACGGGGAAGAAAGACGAGAGAGAAAGAGAAGGAAAGCGGGTTAGTGCAAGCTGCCTAAGTTGTAGTTCCGTTCCTGAGTACGTTAACTCATCGTCCATGTCTATCGTCGTCGTCACTCAGAAGCCTCTACGCGATAGAGCCCAACGTCGATAGTTCAAGCCTCTACGCGATAGAGCCAAGCATAAAAACACCGTGGATATGTGCCTCGGATGGAGGGAAGTGGTGCAGCCAAGTCAGGTTCAGGTAGTCGATTGCTACGGAGCCGAAGAAAGTCAGTCATCGTGGATAGATGAAGCGATGCACCAGTGCCTCCAGATGAGCCAGAAACGAGGCTAGAATGCCAGAAACGACGCAGAAACGAGGTCACCCTGGATGGATCAGATTAAGCCGTGGATATATGCCTTCGAAGCGAGGGAAACGGTGGATCATACGTTACGAAGCTCCGAATAGCTTCATATGTTCAACATATATGGCTATGATTCCCATAGGGGAGTGTTGGAAATAGGGGAGATGGCAATCCGCCTTTATAGGGCTGATAGGTCTGGGGCCCGCTAGTAGAGTTTTCACCTGCTCGCTCCTAGATAGACTCCCAACAGCAACAACCTACATACCAAAATGCCCCATGTGACCTCGTATTCTAATAGAAATCTTGTGAAGTTTGAAGTTTTCTGGCGCAAAGGAAGGCTGAGCTGGCTCATTCCTTCCTACAGGAAGCACACCGAGATCGTTCAAGAGAGCAGAGCAGATGATGAGCAGCTCTATTACGAAGATTCATGTGATATGTGAGATGTAAAGCAACGAACCTCCTCCACCTTGCAAAACCCCCAACGCGTAAATCTCCCCACTCTTCCCAAATACTCCCGCAGATAGGACTTCCACCCCCCTTCATTACGTCTCCCCGGAGAACAAGGAAAACGTTCCTGGTTCGCCCCCATAGGTGCTGGAGCTGGGAGTCATGCAGTTTTCGCCTCCTTCCTGCCTTTCGTAGTCTTCCTACCGCAGTTCCAACCAAAGATACCTATAAATATACAAATACTCCTTTTTGTCCCCCTCATGTACCAAATACCGACTACTTCGCAGATAAGAATCTCCACCGCTTGACCATCGAAATCGCAACCTTTCCCGTGAATATCACGCCGCTTCCCTTTGTCCAGGCCCCTCTCCTCCCATCCCTCCCTCCCCCCTCCACCTAACATAAAAACCCCCAACGCGAAAAGAATCTCCACACGCACTTCGCAGATAGTAACCGCCACCCCTCCGCAATAGGGCTCGAAAATTTTCGTTGAATCTCAGTAACCTCAATAGTCGATTCCCCAAACCGTAGCTGAAAAGGCCAACACACTTGGCAAAGCTGAAAAACGATGCGAGAGCCACAATTGCAAAGAGAGCTTTTGAGGAGCTGGAAGAGAGGAGGGAGAGGCTTTCATCTGCGGGTTGGGTTCCTAAAGGGGGGTTTGGTGGGTGGAGAGAGAAGAGAGAGGGGGTTATGCAGGCGTGGGGGTTAGTAGACTCTAGAGTGGTGCAGATACAAGCGTAGGTATCTTTTGTCAGTGACGATGCTCTAGGTCGAGTGCGGAATAGGTTAGCTTTTATCGTATTCGTACTTCTTCTTTGGCGCTCAGCGAAGTTCATTCACAACTGCTACCTACTACAGGTCATACTGTAGGTAATCCTTCTCATGTCAAATTTTTTTTACAATACAGAATCTTATTCCACCGAAAGTAAGTTGCATGCTGCTAGATGAGACACTTCCCAAACACAAGGAAATAAGACGTCAAGTCCGTGAAGCCTTAAAGACTGCCGAAACAGGCTAGCTGGAGAAAATACATACAGAAGTGAAGAAGAAATACATTCAATTTGTGCTACATGAAACCGTGAAAAAAACAACCTGAATCCCTAGAACCACTCTTATGTTGGAAATGCTAGGCAGCGTAGCCACGCTCCTAGTAGCCACACTTCTCAGCAGGCGTCGGCAGCGCAAGCGGGTACTCGCCATCTCCCATCACCACGTCCGGGCCGGGGTTGGGGTATTTGACCTCGGCGACTCCACGTACGGTCGTGCAGCCATTGTCGGTGTCGGCGACGAGGAAATCTGGACGCTGGGCGTACGGTACGGGTCCCGTAGCAGCGCGGTCGGAAAGAGCGCAGCTGTAGCGCAGGTTGGGTGCTTGGCTGGGGCTCGCAGCGGCCAAATTGGAGGCTACGGCCGACGGGGCAGGGGCAGAGGCGGTGCCGTCGCCGGGGGTGATGGTGATGGCAGCGCAGTTCATGTTGAATTCCTGCTCGCGGTTGAACCAGGTCCACGCGAAGATGACGTCGCCGGTTGGGATATCGGCTGGGATGTTGAAGTCGAAGTTTTGCAGGCTGGTGTCTTGACCGCCCTTTCGGTGGGGGCAGTTGCCCTCCCAGGAAGTGGCGACTTGGAAGGTTTTGCCTTTGTCGACGGAGAAACCGACTTGGCAGGACCCGCCGTAGTGGTTGCCGATGCCGGTCATGTTGAAATTTTGTTTGCTTCCGGCGGCCCAGGTGGCTACTGGTGCACCTTGAGGGGTGCCCAACTGCTTGAGGTAGCCACGGCAGGGGTAGACGTCTTTACGGCCGCAGCAGTCGTAGGGGAACTGGAGGCGCTCATCGGCGGCATCGGTGAGATGGGGGTTGTTGGCCGCACCGAAGGGAGGAGGGTAGACGAGTTGCATGTGAGCGAGGGCTGAGGTCGCGAAGACCAGTGCCGCGAGAGAGAAATGCATGATGTTACGGTGTAGTTTTAGTAGCGTAGAGCTTGTGTTTTGTAGACGAATGAGGGTGATGACCAGAACCTGCTAGGTCAAGGAAAGCTGTAGATGTAGATTTAGATTGTGTCTGAAGAGAATGTTGGTGGAGATTGAGGAAGAGTATGATAGAGAAAGAAGAAGAAGAAGAAGAAGAAGAGGAGGAGGAGGAGGATAAGAAATTTGAGGCGTATTAAACTTCAAGCATTCATTGTAGGTAGGTTGAACGGTTGAACAGTTGGTCATTGTTTCAATACCACCATTCAAGTACAAATCAATAACGACCAGTCAGCATCTGTAGCACATGATTGGTGAAACAACACGGACAGAACACCGCGACCCCTGTAACCCTTTGTCGCAAGAGGCCCAGATTTAGCCATGTGATTTGAGTAGCACGGGGCTAGAGATTCATTGTCTGGTTGTGACGAGCATTTCCATTCTTGCTCAAGATAAAGAGGTCGAAGTTTTAGTTGGTTTGCCTGGGCTGTATTAAGCAAGGTCAGGTAGCGACAGTGAAAAAAGAGGTTGTACATAGTTGGAAGTTCCGGCGCGTAGCACGCGCGCTGGTCGGCGGCTTGAAACCCCTAGAGGATTAGGCTAGGATAGGGTTGGGTTACAGTACTGTAACTGTAAGCAGCAATCAAGTCCCCTGTCCTAGTGGGGCTCCAGATACAGATACAGTACTCCGATAACGGTCTCGGATTTGCCCCGCCATTTTTGAGGGAACTTTATTTTTGGTGGAGTCAAACGGTTTCTTTATTCATGAAGCCCGAAAAGCCCTGAATATTCTTTGTTTCCTCACACATGGCGAGTCACAAGATCGTCGTCTTTGCTGGAGACCATTGCGGTCCGGAGGTGAGAGAGATGTGGAAATGGCTTGCGTTACGAAGTTGAAAGCTAATCCAGTTGAAGGTCACAGCAGAAGCGCTCAAGGTACTTCAACTTGTGCAGCCAAACCTACAAAATTGACTAAATGACCAGTACAGATATTAAGAGTCCTCGAAAAGCAGAGACCAGATATCAAATTCGACTTCCAAGAACACCTGCTCGGCGGCGTAAGTATGCTGCCTCAACGTCCAAGCGATAACCCCCCTCCCCCCAACTGACAACTCTTCCCAGGCTTCAATCGACGCCACCGGGTCCCCACTAACCGATGAAGCCCTCACAGCGGCCAAAAACGCCGATGCCGTCATACTCGGGGCCATCGGAGGGCCGAAATGGGGCACGGGCAAAGTCCGCCCAGAACAAGGCCTCCTCAAGCTCCGCAAAGAAATGAACACCTTCGGTAACCTCCGGCCCTGCAACTTCGCGTCCGACTCGCTTGTCGAAATCTCGCCTCTCAAAGCCGACGTCTGCCGTGGCGTCGACTTCACCATCATCCGTGAGCTGACGGGAGGCATCTATTTCGGTGAACGCAAAGAAGACGATGGCGATGGCCACGCCTGGGACACAGAGGCCTATTCGCGCACGGAGATTGAGAGAATTGCGAGGCTGGCGGGGCATCTTGCGTTGCAGTCGGATCCGCCGATGCCAGTGTGGAGTTTGGATAAGGCGAACGTACTGGCGACGAGTAGGCTGTGGAGAAAGGTGGTGACGGAGATTATGGAAAAGGAGTTTCCGCAGTTGAAGTTGGGGCACCATCTCATTGATTCGGCGGCCATGTTGATGGTCAAGGACCCAAGGGCGTTGAATGGGATTATTGTCACCAGCAATTTATTCGGGGATATAATAAGCGACGAGGCAAGTGTTATCCCCGGGAGCTTAGGCTTATTGCCAAGTGCGAGCTTGAGTGGGATTCCAGATGGGAAGAGCAAGGTCAATGGAATCTATGAGCCGATTCATGGTGAGTTTTCTAGACCAACTGTACAAGCTATCTGCTAACTGGAAATACAGGATCGGCACCAGACATTTCAGGGAAAGGTCTAGTCAACCCCGTGGCAGCTATTCTATCCGTCGCGATGCTTCTCCAGTATTCATTGAACCTCCCAAAGGAAGCGAAGGCGGTCGAGGAAGCCGTAAGAAAGACGATCGAAAATGGCGTGCGGACAAAGGACATTGGTGGGAAAGCGAGTACCGGTGAAGTAGGGGATGCTGTAGCAAAAGAGTTGACGAGAATTCTGTCATGATGAGAGGATTAGCTGAGTTCAGGACAACTCAAAACAGCATCATAAGATATGCATACCTTTTGTGTGTCATCCTGATCTGCCGAGCGCAACATTGCAACGTATCCTCTGTTATGTCGGAACTGGTCCAGTATGCCATGATGATATCCCCCTCACCTCACCTACCTCAACTCCGGTTCACCCATCCAATCCGGTTCCTCTAACCCCACAAACTCCTGCTGTAGCCCACCCGCCGCCGTGGTGGTCCCTTCCGCCCTCCTCCCCTTAACCCTCTCATCCCTCGCAAAAATCTGCACCCCACGCACATGCGTATCCTTCCCATTCTGATGATTCTCACAAACCCTAATCTGCAGCAAAAAACACCTCAACACCCCCGCCCCCTCCGCATCCACCACCCCAGTCACCAACTCAATATCCTGCCACCCCCTCGGCCCTTCGCCCTGCCACTCGGCAAACTCGGTCAGGTCGTGCATGCCGGAGCCCGCGAAAAACAGCATGCGCGTCGGGGTGTAGGACTCGTCGAGCTCGAAGTCGAGGTAGACGCGCAGTTTGACGATTTTGACCAGCTTGAAGAAGTGGATGGTGAGGAGGTGGGGTTGGGGGCCGTCGGACTGCCAGAATTGGGACGGGGAGGGGGAGCGCAGGGCGTCGACGCCGCAGCCGGGTTTGTAAGTGCTGACGGTCCAGGAGGCGAGGGAGGAGATTTCGCGGAGGTGGGGGGGGTGGTCGGGGTTGCTGGCTGTTGGGGGGGTGGGTGGAAATGGTGTTAGAGAATTTGGTGGGTTGTGATTGTGGGTGGGTGGAGGTGAGGTGAGTGCAAGGGGGTTGTGAGAGCAACAAACTTACCGGGATCAACACCAGCATTATCCTCCTCTGCTGCTTCAAACGTCTCGTCATCAACGCGTGCTTGTTGGGCGTTACCAGAAGGCTGGGCAATAGATGCCGTGGCGGGATTGGCTGTAGCCATTCTGGAAGGCAAGCGGGGCAAGGTTGGGTTGATGTGGGGGTCCTGCGCGTCGCGGTCGGTGAGTGGGGATGGGCGACGTGCTGCCATCTTTTGAAGGGTGACGTAGTGGTGCGGGACGGGCCGCTGTAAGCGAGGGTTGGTGGGTCGGAGTTTAAAGGGGTTTGTGTTCAAGGGAGAAACAATTTGACGAGAACCATCCAAGGATGGTTAAGATCTCGGTTATAACTCGAGTGTCTAAATAAAAAGCGACCCAGGATGATAAAGCTGCAGGCCAACCTTCAGCGGAAACGGATTGTGAGAAGCAGCCAGTGAAAGATCAATCCGATGAGCAGATTTCACTGCAGTTGGAGTCTCTCAATATGTAACGTCTTATCAACATGTACAGTTTGAAGTATATTTCAAGATTCGGTAGCGGAAACCACCGATGTGACGGCCTTGGAAAGATTTCTTTAAGCTTGGTGTGGTAGAAGCAGTCTCCATGACTTTCGTAGTTATGCTACACAGAAGGCAAGATCTTCCCAAGCGCAACCATCATCAATTCAAGTCCATTACTGCATGTATTTGGAGCAGCACTCTCTATACTACCTGAATCGATCTGGGAAAATCCGGGGTATGGTCCGTATCTTCAAGTCGCAATATTTACGATGTGTTCCACGGATGGTCTGTCAACTGCTTCAACTATGAGATAAGTTCATACTATGGGTTCTCTCCAACGCCGAGACGATTGAGACAGCGCCTGAAGGTCAACTGAGTATATGCGATGTCTTGAGGTAACCCCGGTGGCAGCATATTGCACAGAAGACACAAGCGATATTAAGGTAGTCAAGGGCGGAGCAGATCGGGCATTGGGCTCTTTTGCCGACAATAGCAATACGGGTCATATTCCTCTTATCATGGAAGCGAAACCTGACGGGTCCGCTACTATGGACATGACTCAGTCACTGATATACATGGCAGCTGTCCATGAAGCAACAAAGAGCCAGGCTAACAGAAGTGTTTTTGAGGTAGTGCCCTAACAGTACTTCGTAAAAATCTCGCTCCTTTTCCTTCCAAGGAGAAGAGATCTTTTGTGTCTTGGCCGCTTAATTTGTTTACCGAACAATCAATGATTATCGCCTATATCGATATGTTGCTAGTCAATGCGATCGAATCATGCCAACATACCAAATCTCAAGAGCAGAACATCCAATCCGTCCTCAAATATTCCGAACACTTGCGAAGGCAACCAGAATCTGAAGACGAATCGAATGATCGAGAGGCTGAGTAAGAAGAAGAAGCAGAAGAAGAAGAAGAAGAAGAAGAAGAAGAAGAAGAAGAAGAAGAGGGGGAGGAGTATGAGATGGTTGATGAAATCAAAATTGGTAAATGTGTGGTAATGAGGCGTTCAAGGCGTTAGAGCAAGATAAAGCTACAAAAATGGCCTTTATACCTACCGTTGGAAAGAACATGGCATACGTTCGACATGCACCACGGGTGCAATAGCGGCTTTCAACGGCGCATGTCGCCAGCTCCGTACTCGGTCGTCGCTTTATGCTTTTTCCCGTCCACTGAGCACGGCACGATTCTTCACATCTATGCGGGCGCTAATTCTTATTGAGTGCGGTTCTTCATTGACTACCATTAACCCTGCGAAACCAATTCCGATGTTGCATAAAGCTGTGTTTCTTAGCAGAAAGATATTCGCGCCAATTTGGTCAGGCTAGGTGAGCAGTGCAATATCATTGCTTCTACTGCTTCCACTGCTTCCACTGCTTCCACTGCTTCCACTGCTTCCACTGCTTCTACTGCTTCTACTGTTCCTATTATTCCTATGGCTCTAATAAACCCAAGATATTAGATTTCAACGCTCTTCAAAACTCGAAATGAACAAGCTCAGGCTTTATTCCCTTTTCCTACTCCAATACTTTGATGTTACCTTTGCAGCACCCGCGTCCACGCCGAATGCACTCGGACTGATGCTGTCCCCCCCACCTGCAAACTCTGCCAGTAACAGCTCTCCCACGTCCAACCTCGCCCTTCCGAACCCGCTACCTTTCTCCGAATCAATAGTCTACCCCATCGTCGACAGCACCGTCTCCCTATTGATACATCCACGCCGCCACCAACCCATCCCGCCCGACGACCTAGGCACATGCCTCCTCTCCACTTCAACACGTGCACTAGATGACATTCGCCGACACGGCGATGGCCCGTTAGAGCCTTCTGACAACCCATACATGAGCGATCCGCTTCCGGATGTCAATTGCAAGGTGTCGCTCACGAGCTGGCATGTCATGTCGCCGCAGGGTATCAAGGTCACGTTGATGACGTACGGGATTGTGCAGACGGTTTTAAGGGGTCTGTTGGAGTATATGCTGTTTCCTGATCCGCATTATTATTCTCTTTCTTTCACGGTTAGGGATGCTCAGAGGGGCCCCGTGGGGGCGGGAAGTGTTGTTACTCTGCATGACTGAGGAACCTGTGCTGCTGGGATTAGGATACCTTTTGGGGATGGATGAATCCGGGGATTCGTAAAGGCCAGCCAGTCCAGGCAGTAAGTAGTACAGTTTACCTTGGACATTCTGGCATAACAGAACTCTCAATTCAAACAAACAAGATTCTGAAGAGTTTCAAGTTGTTTGAATTTCAATAGCGGGATATTTCTTCGGAGTTTGTTAAAGGGGGAAAATCTATATTTCACTCAAGAACCTGATGATGCCGTTACGAAAAAAATTTACTTCCTTGGTCAGGACATTTCACCAGCTGGAAAGACTACCTCAGCATGAGGTAGCAAACCCGTTATGTATCGGACCTTTATAGATTCCCTGAACACGATTAGATTTTAGTGGCGAGATTGCACGCCAAAATTGAGATGAAATCCCTAAGATATCTAATCAATGTTAATGATACCCCACACTGTAGATATATCATTCAGTGCTTCATCGAGTGCTTCAACAAGTGCTCCATATATGCTTCATCCAGTGTTCTATCCAGTGCTTCACCCATTGTTCCACCCTAAGCAGAACCCACTGATGTAGGGTTGGCATTGAGAAACACAAGACGCAAATCAGCTAGTCGCTTTCCGTCAAGAGCCATCTCTTTCTCTTTGGTCCTCACCGCTTGTAATGGCAGGGCATCGTAATTTATGTGAGGAGGAACCCCAAGGTATGGGGCTTCTGCACCAAAGAAAGGCGCGCCTGGCACAACAAAAATCAGGGCTCTTTCGAAGCGTTTCTGTGTCGTCTAGGTCCATATCGGTAGAAAAGTTGTTAGGGTCCAGATCCAGCAGCAGGCGGGTATTTAGCTCCTCCTGGTTGAAGCGCTGTTGGTCCGTAAAAGACGTGGGTTTCAGGTTCTTTTTTGCGTCCTTAACGGTGGTCGGAATCAAGCTTTCGTAGATCTCCTCGTCGTCAGATTCCGATGAGCTGTCCATATCTTCGTTCGTGTAGTCGCTTTGTAATGACTTTGAACCGGAGTCGCTGTCAATATCTGTGGAAAACTTCGCCTCGTTTCCCGACGCTGTTCTCTGGCCCTTCATTAACACCTCTGCATATAAAAAATCCTTCAGATATGATTCCATTATGCTTTGAGGTTTTATTACTGAGCGTCCCAACCTCGATATCTGTACCTCGTCGTTTATCTCTATTTCGGATATCTGATCCTGGGGGTTTAGATTCTTCATATTCACATGTAGGTCGGGGAACTCTGCCACTGTCTTGGCCACACTTTCAGCCTCTTCTTCGACTTTGATCCGCACCGCATCTGCCTGCGCGCTAGGTTTCACCTGCTCCCTCCCTTCGTAGCTTCCTACTGTAGTTCTGTTGAAGCAATAGAAGCTGCAGTAGGAGCAATAGTAGGAGCAGGAGGAGTAGTCGTCCAATTAGGAACATAGTACTCCGTAGTTGCAGTGCCATAACACTGCCCGCTAGCCTAGTTGGGGCTAGCGCCAATTGCGGCACAAAACGTAAGGTAGATTATTATAGATAGCTTCCTATGTAGAGGACACACCTTTAGACAATCATCAGATCTACACTTCATCAAGTTCAACCAATATCCACATATGCACATGCGGGCGGTGGAGAAATTGGGGGAGGGGGGAGGGGGGAGAGGGGTTGGACCTGGAGGATGTTCGAAGGAAGGGGCTGAGTGGAGGGGTTTTGAGGAGGGAGGGGGAAACAAAAGGGGAAGGGAGGGGAGGGGGGAAGGAGGATGAAAGCGCCATCTATGCTTGAGTATTCTGCCTGAAGGTCTTTTCAGTCAGGCGCTGTCTGTCAGGCATTGAGGCTTTCGTGGAGATCGGATATCGTGCAAGTTGTGCATTTTATTAGTCATTGTTCTCCTCGTGCTGCTATCTTATTGCGTCAGTTCTCAGACCTGTTTCCGTGGCTAAGCCCCTTCGGGTTAACCTCTACCCCTAAGCCTCTTTGGATTAGAGACCCTCTTGATGACTACGCAGCCTACGGGTTACAGGTCTGAGGACACCACTTCGTATCTTTGCCAGATCAGCGTCGTACTGAAAATCATCAACATTCGTCTTTCAGACGCGATCATCAACGCAACACATATATTCTTTCGATATTGACAACTGCAATCAATACTAGTATATTCATTCTATCTATTGTCATAAATTCTTGTTACGAAGTGTGTCGAGATTGAATGAGGCCTAGCCAATAGGCTCTAGGGATTTCGGTACGTGGTCAAGGAACAACGATGTTCCGAATCGGAATCTGCTAGAACATTTCATCTATTCAAGCACTTTCGATACAGGCCTGCTCAGTCCCTTTGTTTCTGTCACGATCCTAGCCTTGTCAGGCTCAGCCTTCTAGCCTTGCCAGGCCTATCCTCGCTCCGTCACCTTGACTAGTCCCTATTGGGCCTAGCGTCGGCTGAGGAACACACATATGTAGCCAGCTTCTTTCCTGTAGCTACCTTTCTTCCTTAGCATTTATCTTCTAGTTAAATGACACCCATATGACTCGCTCTATGCTGGCCCCTAACATTAGATAAATGCTCACCATCTACTACCCTGCTATCGACGAATAGACGATACGAAACAACCTATTCAGTAAGGAAAATTTGCAAGGGATTCTTCAAATTTGCACCACCACCATTTTAGGCCGCAAGGGATTCTTCGGTTCTACACCCATTTTCACCATTCTATCCGCAAGGGATTCTTCGGATAAAGCACCCAATTATTACCTGAAATTCACAAGGGATTCTTTGAATTTCCACTCACCAAAAAACACCTACCCTTACCTCAACAACTCCTACCTTCTCTTCCCATGGCACGCGACGCCGAGCCAGTTGGGCCCCGAACAACTCGCCTGCTTAGAAGCACTGTCAATAGAAGAGTTTCACTTCTACCCACCGATGCTTCAGCCGGAGCTGAGGAAGCTGACACCCCATGGAACATAAACACCGAAGAACAACTGTTTCATTGGGCCAGCAATCAACCCGACGAAGTCATCAATATGCTGAACGAGCTTCGAAGTCAGCGAGACTTGGCTCTACAACTCAATGAACATTGGCTTCTCGTACAAGATGATCACAAAAAGAGAGCGGAACAACTAGAAGCCGCTTTTGATAAAAACGATGAGCTAGAGGAAAAGATCAACCAGCTACAAGGCGAGCGGTTGAACTTCAGAGCGGAACAACGTCAAGCTGATCGGCCTATGTCTCGTCAAGATACTCAGTCAGCTGAGCAACGAGCCAATCAGGAAGAAGCTCGCTTTCAACGAGAATCTTCTACTCTATCTGATAACGAAAACGGTCATCACAAGTTCGTCAAGCTTTCGAATTCACCCATCTTCATCGAAACAGATGACTCTACCTGAAAGACATGAAACATCAAAATAGCTGACAAGCTCGATGTCAACGCGAACCATTACCCTACTGAAAAGATTCGTATTGCCTATGTGATTTTCAGACTAGAAGGCAATGCTGATCAGCAAATCTATGCAAAGCGTCGTGTTGACGCTTTCTCACCCTATCAATCACTATCAGAGCTACTGAAACATCTGAAAGAAATTTACAAAGATCAAAACCTGATTCGAAAGTGTCATTACAAATACGTTGCTCTGAAGCAGCTCAACAAGCTCTTCAGCTCTTTCTATTCAAAATTCACTAGAATATTCAGCTTTCTGAACTACGACGATATCATTCTGATGAACGACATTCAGAATAAAATCAACAATCATCTTCAAAACACGTTGTCAGTTTGTCTCATAAAGTTTAACTCACTTGATAAGCTCAATATCTTTCTTCAAGATGTGAATAACAAACAACGAGTCAATTATCAGCTACGTGACGAGCAACAAACAGTCAAATTGATAGCAGCTTTGAAAAAACGTTTTGTTTCTTCGTTGACATCAGCTTCAGCCTTGATTACTAGCTATGTTCAACTCGCTACTTTTTTCACTCTTGAATCTGAACAATCAAGAATGTCAATCATCTGCTTCAACTGCAAAGTATCGAGTCATCTTTCAAAGAATTGCTCTCAGCTGAAGACTAGTACTTTGACATCTTGTGCATTCACTTCTCGCCTCAATGAGATCATCATGTCGAAAGAAGAGAAGAAATTATTTACAGAGAAATCGAAGAATGAGGTAAAAAACTAGTGACTTTCATCAAAGATGCAATGAAAGATGTGTTAATTTCTTCAACAATGAGCAGTTCAAATGATTTCTTTGCTTCAAAATCTTTGACTACTGAATGTGTATTATCTAGCAATGAAATTAGTTACTCATTAAAGTCATTGATTGACATTGAAGTAACTGACTATTCATTCATTGATGAATTAATCGTGCAAGATGTTTGTGATCATTTGCAAATTGAATCTTTATCTTTAATCAAGCTCAAATCAATAAGAAAATTCGATGATTATTATGCAAAAAAGCTCATTACTCATGCAATTTATTTGAATCTAACTGTTCAAGATCATATGAAATGTTTCGTCTTTATGCTGATCACTCAATTAGATCAACATCAGATGATTCTCAGAAAAACATGAATGAACAAAATCAAGATGATTATTGATATGAAAGATGATCTTCTTCAATTTTCTAGTTTCAAAGCTCATATCAAAGCTTTTATCAAAGCTCATTCAACTGTTCTTTCGAGCAAGAAAATCGCGATAGAACAGAAGAGTTCAATCTCTACTCAAATACTAAAGAGATTTATTTCTTCTGTCATCACTTAACTCAGCGAGAAGTCATCTTCATTCAGTAAAATCATGAAATCATTTAATTCAATCAACTTTGCTTCGTCTTTCAATTCAATAAACATAGCAATGATAGAGACTGCAACATATAAATCACTAGTCAAATGATTGAATGTGACTACTTTCATGATCATCATCACGAAAATCAATCGACTTCTAAAAACAGCTAGAAATAAACTCAAAGATGTAAATCTACAAGAGCTTTCACATGAAGAGATCTTGAAAGAAGTTAAAGCTAAGCTTTCTTTGAAATATCATGACTATCTAAACATGTTTAATCAAGCAATGATTGATCAACTATTTTCTCATCGTCTCTATGATCATAAAATTGAGTTGATCGATGAGAAAACATCTTCTCGAAGTCATCTTTATCATATGTCTGACTACAAGCTTCAAAAGATGAAGAATTATCTGATCAAGCATCTGAATAAAGATTTCATATCTTCTAGCTCAGCTTCATACACTTCACTCATACTATTCATTGAAAAGAAAGATGATAGCTTGCGTTTCTGTGTAGACTACAGAAAGCTCAATGCTTTGATCAAATGAGATCGCTATTTCTTATCACTAATAAACGAAACTCTCGCTCATATTCAAGATAGCAAGTATCTGACTCAATTGAACATCATTGTTGTCTTCAACAAACTGTGTATGCATTCAAGCAGCGAAGATTTGACTATCTTTATCATCTCTTTTGATTTCTACAAATATCACATGATGTCTTTCAAATTAATCAACGACTCGACTTTCTACCAACATTATATGAACGACGTGCTATTTGACTATCTTCATCAGTTTTGCCAGATTTATCTAGATGACATTATCATTTACAGCAAAACATTGAAGAAACATAAGTGACACGTACGATTAATTCTACATAAACTACAAGAGACTGATCTTCAGATGAATATAAAGAAATGCAAGTTTCATGTTCAGAAGATCTTCTTTCTGAAACTACTACTATTCATCAAAGAACTAAAGATGAATTTCAGAAAAGTACAAGCAGTAGTTGAATGATCTACTTCTACAAACCTCACTCAGATGCAGTTCTTCGTTAACTTCTGCAATTTCTATCAACGCTTTATAAAGAACTTTTCGAAGATTGTTTGTTCTCTGATTCAACTAACTCAAAAAGAGGTAATATTTGAATGAAATCAAGCTTGTCAAATGATCTTTGATCATATGAAGAAATGAATGACTGAAGTCTCTATTCTTCGTCGTTTTGATCAGAATAGAGAGACTATTCTTGAAACAAACTCATTCAACTACGTCAACGATGACATACTTTCTCAGTATGATGATGAAGAAACATTGCATTCAATGATTTACTACAGCAAGAATCTGAGTCTCGCTGAGTGCAATTACGAGATCTATGACAAGAAACTACTAGCAATCATTCGTGTCTTCAAGCATTGACAATCTGAGCTGAAATTGACTGAGTTACTCATCAAGATGTTTACTGATCATCAAGCTTTAACATCATTAATGAAAGATAAAGAGCTAAGTAGATGTCAAATGCACTGAGTACAAAAGCTCATTAACTTCAACTTCAAAATCATGTATCACTCAGACAAGCAAAACATCAAAGTCAATGCATTAACTCGTTGAGTTGATTCAGTTTCTAGAAGCTTCATGTTACGATTCTAGCCTTCGCCTATTCTTCGCCTAGTCTTCGCCTGGTTTCATTCTAATCGAGCCTAGCGAAAACCTGATCTAGAAGTGATATCATTGAGACTCTGCATCATATGTGTAAGACGTCAACTCAATCGAGCCTAGCACAGGGCTGAGAAACACACATATAAGAATCGAGTTCTTTTCTGTAGATACTTTTCTTTCTTAGCATTTATCTATTAGTTAAATGACATCTCTATGACTCGCTCTAGATTGATCTCTAACACTTCGAGAATGAATGATGTTGCTATCAGTGAACTACAATTCTCACGTTGAATCGAATGAAAATTGCTGATTTAAAAAAGAAAGAGAATGATGAATCAATTTATCGATTGATTCTAGAAGTTAACAGAATCAACGAGAAATGTATTCTACTTCGTGAAGTTGTATTAAAAGATGAAGCTCAATACAAAGATACTAAATTAAGAAATTGTTGAGTTCAGAACGAAATACTATATCAAAGTGATCTTCTATGAGTTCTCTTCAATGAGCATCTTCAAATGAAGTTAATTCAAGAAGTTCATAATCAATCTTTTATTAATCATCTTGAAATTCTCAGAATGATGAAGATCATAAAAAGATACTACTATTGATCTTCAATGTGAAAGACAATAGATTGATATATTTGAAACTGCTACATTTGTCAGCGATCAAAGACTTCTTGAGATAAATTTAATGAACTACTACATTCTTTACTCATACTTAAACAGCAATGAAAGAACATAGTCATGAATTTCATCATTGACTTACCTCTTTTGAAAGGCAAAAACATCATACTAACAGTGATATGTAGATTGACAAAGAAACGACATTATATTTCTTGCTTCATTGATGACGAGAAAATCACAGCAGAAAAAACAGCTGAGCTAATGCTTCAGTGAATATATCAAATACATGATTTACTTGATTTACTTGATTTCATTGTTTTGAATCGAGATTCTCAATTTATCTTCATTCTATGAAAGTTGCTTTGCAAAAGACTAGGCATTAATCTTCGACTCTTTACAATCTATCACTCTCAGATCAACGATCAAAGTGAATGAGTCAATCAGAACATCGAAAGATATCTTCGATTCTTCTGTTCATACATGCAGAATGACTGAGCTAAGCTACTACTCATGATCGAGTTTGTTGACAATAATGCTCTGTTCTCAATCATCTTCTCGATCTCTTTCTTTCTAAACAAAGACTTTCATTCTCATATGAGCTTTGAACTCGATGTCATCGAATATGAAAGTTCTTGTGAACGCTTGCAGACGACTAAAGTCGAGAATATATCTGAATATATGAACAAAACACTGAAGTTTGCTCACGAGTCGCTAGTCAAAACATGAAAACAAATGATGAAACAAGTCAATAAGCATAGAAAAGAAGTTAATTATGAGATTGAATCAAAGATGTTTCTGAATGAAAGAAACATCGTTACAGCGAGATCTTTCAAGATGCTAGATGACAAAATGCTCGATTCTTTCATCAATCTAGATTTCATCGACTCTTCATATAAACTGAAATTATCAGAGTCTATGCATGTTCATGATGTATTTCATTCTGATCTGCTTCGCTCTGTTGTCAATGATCTCTTGTCTGATCAAAAGAACGAATTCTCAGATTCAATAGTGATAAACGACGAAGACGAGTGAGAAATCGATGATATATTGAATTTTCGTCGATATTGAAGATGACTTCAGTATAGAGTCAAATGAAATGACTATGACAATGATCTCAATTGATACAACGCTGATGATGATGAATTTATGAACGCTCAGAAGATCGTTGATGATTTTCATATTTGATACTCAAACAAATCGCGCTAATCAACAATTCAATCAATCATGATTTAACAGATCTGAGTCTGTGAAATCATGATTGAGCAATCAATCAAGTCGAGCAGAAAATACATTCATATGAACATGAATCGTCAAAGAAGAGAGATAATGTCACGATTCTAGTCTTGTCAGACTCAGTCTTCTAGTCTTGTCAGATTTATTCTCACTTCATCATCTTGACTAGTTTCTATTGAGTCTAGCGTCGACTGAGAAACACACATATGTAGTCAGCTTCTTTTCTGTAGCTATCTTTCTTTCTTAGCATTTATCTTCTAGTTAAATGACATTCATATGACTCGCTCTATGCTGATTTCTAACAGTTTCGCTCTACTATAAATACAGCTTGAAACTCTTTGCTTTCTTCTGTATTCTTAGTATTCTAGTTATAGCTATCTTTATTGATCAAACATTCTACTCACTGCACGCTCTATGAGTTAAATTTTAAACATGATCTCAACATTATACTAAGAATTCGTTAATCTCATGATACAAGTATCAAGACTCATTCAAGATACTTGATTAAAATAGAACAAGTTTAAAGAAATCTGTTTATCTGATGATCGACGCAATCGAAAGACAGAACAACATCAGAGAATCAATAAAATCAATAGAATCAGACTTAAAGAGCTTGAATTGCTGTTAAATTGCTAGAGAATTTATCGCTCATTTAGTAGCATTGATTCATTCAATCAATAGAATCAATGAAAACATATAATCATTGATTACTAAAGAATCATCAAATTTCTCTCTCTTTTAAAAGCTTGTGAATTAGTTAAGTCAAAATAATCTGTGTCATCAAATTTGATTCAATTTAATTCAAACTCAGATTAATTTAGTGAGTCTGTTACAAAAATACAATCAGAGTCAATCTTTTTAATGAGCAAATTAACTAGTGAGTCTGCTTCAACAATGTTGTCAATGCAATAATTTATTTACTTACATCATTCTATTTATCAGTGAATCTGATCATATGTTCATGTTTAACTAGTGAGTCTGTTACAATAATCATCACTCTACTCTTTCATAGTGAATCTGCTACAATAAACATGATGATCTGAAAGATTAATAGAAAGATTAATAGAAAAATTAACATCAAGACTTTACTGTTAGAATCATGCTTAGAGCAAGTCATAAAAATATGAGTAAATGAGTAAATGAGAATTCAAAGCTAAAGAGCAAGATTTATTGAGATGCAAAAATTATATGTATCGAAGAAAGAAAAGCACTAAGCTCGATAGAGTTTTAGACTCATTCAAAGAACATGTGTTTCAAACTTAACAAGCATAGAAAAGAGATCAATTACAAGATTGAATCAAAGATGTTTCTGAACAAAAGAAACATCATTACAGCGAGATTCTTCAAAAAGCTAGATGACAAGATGCTCAATTTATTCAAGATCACAGACTTTGTTAACTTCTTTTATAAATTGAAACTATCAGACACTATGCATATACATGATGTATTTCATTCAGAACTTCTTCATCTCATCATCAATGACTCTTTGTCTGATCAGAAGAATGAATCTTCAAGATCAATAGTGATAAATGATGAAAATAAATGAAAAATCAACAATATATTGAACTTTCAATGATATTGAAGACAACTTTAATATTGAGTCAAATGAAAGAGCTATGACAATGATCTCAACTGATATAACGCTGATGACGATGAATTTATAAATGCTCAGAAGATGATTGATGACTTTCATATCAAATATTCAAGAAAAACGCACTAAGAAATAACATTCATGCGAACATGAATAGTCAAGAAGAGAAGATAATGTTATGATTCTAGTCTTCGTTTATTCTTCGTTTAGTTTTCGCCTGATTTCATTCTAATCAAGTCTAGTGAGAATCTGATTTAAAGATGATATCATTGAGACTCTGCATCATATGTGTAAAACATCAACTCAATCGAGTCTAGCACAGAACTGAGAAATACACATATAAGAATTGAGTTCTTTTCTGTAAATACTTTTCTTTCTTAGCATTTATTTATTAGTTAAATAACATTCATATGACTCGCTCTATGCTGATTTCTAACATAAATAATGCATTTCTTGTTATGCATTGCTGACAGACTTGATTTAGAACGAAAGTTAAGTGAAGATGCATCATGTGATGATTTGAAAAAGTCAACTTGTGATGATAAATATTCATTAAATTGAATTGAGAAAGAATTAAGACAAGATTGTAAAATCATGTCTGAAAGCAAGATCTTGCTTGAAAGCAAAATAAATAAAATTGAGAAGATAATGCAAACAGATAATGCATCTGTAAGACAATGAGATCTCTTTACGTGAAACTGCGTAGTAGAAGATAATAAGATAGCACTCTATTAATGATAGAATTAATTGCTAAGAAACGAAAGTGAAAGCTTGCAGAGTTTTCATCTTCTGTCAAGTCACTATCTTTATTCACTTGTTAATTTTCTTCAATCTAATCTTGCGAGCTAGTCTTGCAGACATGCATCATTCATAGTCGATGAGATGCATTCTCACAATTGCATTTCTTCTAAAAGACTCAATCTCTGAGTCTTCATAGCATTGTATTGTCTTCTTATAACTGATAGCGTAGTCATGACTTCTTCAGCGTTCTAGCATTTGTGTAGAAGTGTCATGAATTGATCATGCTAACAAGTGTAAACAGAGCTAGTGCGAGATTGTTGATATCAATTCTTCAGCTTTGCTTTCTTTCTTTCTTTCTTTTCTTCTTGTTTCATCTCAGCATATTCTTTCATGAGTACTGTTTTTTTGAACTGACAAAGCATGAGATTTGCTATGCATACTTTGCATAGCTCACAGCTCATGATATGAGCTTCTTTCGTTGCGACGTTGTTGTGATGCAAGTCAGTTCATGAGCTAATGTGAATGACATAGCAGTATCAACATCATCATCATCATCATCATCATGATAAGTAGCAGCATTCATGCTCACTGAGATCATGCTAACATGCTTGCGAAGTCTGCTCATTTTCTTGAGATGTACATTCTTCTTCGCGTCATCGTTGCTGCAACGTCTGTCACGTCTGCTTCTTCTGCTTTTCTTGCATCTTTTGCATTAAAGATTGAGTTCATGATTCTTAATACACATATTTATTTCTACATGTTTTGATAATTGCTGACGCATGATAAATTATAATGATCAGATGATCTGATGCTGTCGCTGCGTTCATCGTTTGAGCGCAGTGATGACTCACATATGTTGTGCTTTCATTGAGCGTGCTCGCAAATGCAAGTACTGCTTCGTAAGAAAGCATGATTACGTGATGAACTCAGTCTTGCGTCATCTTCAGCTGTTGATGCATTATGCTGCATAAGCAATGAATTATTGTCTCAACATTTGCATCAAGACTCATCTTGCTCTTCGTCTTTGACAATGAAAGAGTGAGTGACTTCTCTTTCAATCATGTAAGATTGTATTTAACAGTTGAGTAGAAATTCTCATCTTTCTCATTCTTATCACTTCTTGTTGTCATCACGTCACTTCGTCTTTATCTCGTAAGTATTAACTGAAGCAAGCAATGCATGACGAGATTCACTGATGAATAAATAGCTTCTTTCTTCACTTCAATGTTCTCGTTTGCAATCATTGCTCACTTCTTTTCTTTGCTCTTTCATGACGTTTATCATCTTTTTTTTAAAAGACATATGTTACATAAGATTTTGTAATTGTAGTTTAATATCAACTTCTTAAGCTTACGTCTTTGTGTCTTTAATATTCTGTCAATCATGACTTTTACATGATCTGTCTCTCTTTTTTCTCTTTGACTTCTTTGCAGTCAACTGATGTACTTGTCTTTCTGTCTTGTAGTTCTCAATGATTTTCTTTGCATTGCTAAGATTTTTCATTGATTTTCAGAAGTTTTCATAAAGAGACGAATCAGCTCATTGAACTAAATACTCAATTTTTTCTTTCTTGATTCACTGATCGAGTATTTTCTTTATCTTTCATTTCTCTTCTTCTTTTATGAGAATGATCTGCAACTTTGAATTCTCATCATGCAAGTGTCAAAGTTTCAATAAAGAGACATGAAAAATCAAGTGAATTGCATTATATCTTTCAGATAGTTCAAACTTATACGCTTGCATGTTGATCTTCTTCAATATTCTGAATGATTTCAATTATCTGTGATCAATCTTCTTTTTTGAACAAAGTGTATGAATGTTTATACTTTGCAGAAGCACTTTGTCTTTCATTTGAAAGCTTGCAGCTTTATGATGAGCATTATAATACTTTGCTTGCTGCTCTGCTATTCACTTTCATAGTCTCATTAAATGTTCTCTGATACTTCGTAGTCATTCTGCTCACTTCATAGTCAAGAATGTCTTTTTCTTTAAAGTTCTGTTCTCAGATGTCTTTGCAAAGCTTGCAATGTATTTTTTTAGAAGCTCATGTGAAGTTTTTTTAATACTAGCGTGTACGCTGTTGTTATATACAAACGTTGTCATTGACAAAAGCTCTGATCAGTTATTCATCTTATAATTAAAATACATTCGCAAATAGTGCTCAAGCATCTGATTCTATCTTTCTATTTGATCGTCGATTTGCGAATAAAATGCAGTGCTTAACTTTCACTTCGCTTCAAGATGTCAACATAGAGTGATTCAAAAATGATTGATAAACAATGAGTCTTGATTTGATATAATGCTTCGCATCATTTCATGCTGAGATATGAATTTTCATCATAACAGATTCACAAGTCTCTTGATATTCAGATCTTTGATCATTGAAATATAAATTGCATGCTTGATCAACTTATTTATTATTATCAATATAACATCATTTATTTTTTCAATGTATGAATTCTTTGCAGAGAGCATGTCTGTTATGAAATTCATGATCATCATGTGAAATGAATTCACACTCTCTGAAGATATAAACGTCAGCTTCTCATAGAGTTTATGATGATGCACTTGCACTCGCTGACAATCTGAACAAATGCAAACATATTTCATCATCTTTTTGAGCATTTTCAACCAGTAATATTTTCTTCTTATCACAGTCTCAATACAAGTGCATGTGAAATGATTTGCTTCAAGATTGTCATGATTCATATGCAGAATCTTATTTCTTGTAGCAGAGTTATTGAGTACATAAACTGCAAGATCATGACGTAGCAGTTCATCATTTCTTATACTTCATTTTGAAAGCTCATTCTTTCTAGATGCAAATTGTTGATGTCACTTCTCATTTGCAACAAAGACGTTTCTTTGTTGTAACTTCAGCAATCACGCAGTCATTGATTCACTCATCTTCAAATAGAATCTCTTTGACTTTATAATCTGATGAATCAGAAGTTGAAACAACGCAGTGTCTAGAATTCTGCAAGATTTAACAAGTACTTTCTCATTCAAACACATGACTTGAGTATCTGCAATTGTTGAGATCGTGCCTAGAATCTAACCACACTGCAGCGAGATAGTGCGTAGCTGAATAGAATGTTTGATCAATAAAGATAGTTATAACTAGAATATTAAGAATACAGAAGAAATCAAAGAGAGTTTCAAGCTGTATTTATAGTAGAGCAAAACAAAGAGAATGAAGCAGATTTGCTTGAGTATTGAAAGCGCTAGAATAGAGTATCGAGGCTGAGGTTTAACATGAGTCAAAATCTCTAGAGCTTATTGACTAGAAAATTCTATTCAATTTCGACACACTCGTAACATTATCTTCTTCTCTTTAAAAGTCATGTCTCTATGACTTGTAGTGTAGTTCATAGCACTAACGTAGAGTCTTGATGCCTGCCTTTCTATCAATCTTTCTATTGATTCAAATCAACTCGTCAAATGTCTATTGTAGCAGACTCACTATGTGAAATAGAATGATCATTAAAGCAGACTCACTAGTCGACTTGCTCATTGAAGAGATTGACTATCGACTTGCTCTTGAAGCAGACTCACTAGTTGCACGTGAACGTGAGGTAGATCGATTCACTGATAGGTAGAATGATGAGAGTAGGTATGTCATTGCATTGACGAAGAGTGTCATTGTAGCAGACTCACTATGAGAACGTCATTTGTAGTAGCAGACTCACTAATTTGATCTGACGACACAGATTGTTTTGACTCGCCTGATTCATGAGCTTGGTTCGAGGCGAAGAGGAAAAGAGATGAGTTAAACAGCTTATTTTCACTCGTCTGCTTCACGAGAATAGATTGATTCTAGAGCAATTCACGAAGATTCTTTATCATGATTCTCTTAATCGAGTGAACTGTGCGTACTTAATGAGCGATAGGTTCTCTAGCAATTCAAACAGCCTTGTCGTTGATTCTATTGACTCTCTGATGTTGTTCTGTCTTTCGATTACGTCGATCATCAGGTAAAACAAATTTCTTTATACTCGTTTCGTTGTTCGTCGAGTAGCTTGAATGAGTAATGAAATCGATATCATGTGATAAACGAATTCTTAATATAATGTTGAGATCATGCCTAGAATCTAACCACACTGCAGCGAGATAGTGCGTAGCTGAATAGAATGTTTGATCAATAGAGATAGCTATAACTAGAATATTAAGAATACAGAAGAAATCAAAGAGAGTTTCGAGCTGTATCTATAGTAGAGCAAAACAAAGAAAACGAAGCAGATTTGCTCGAGTATCGAAAGCGCTAGAATAGAGTATCGAAGCTGAGGTTTAACATGAGTCAAAACCTCTAGAGCTTATTGACTAGAAAACTCTATTCAATTTCGACACACTTGTAACAGCAATGACTATGTCATTTAGTTGCATCATCAATGCTGTGAGTTTGATCACTGTCAAAACTTCTTCATTTTCTAGCAGCTCAGATTAACATTTCTGATTGCGAAGTTTGTTTCACAGAATAGATAGAAAATAATCATTATTCTTCTTACTATCATTTAATTTCATGATGTCGAGTCTTCTTGACAATGCATTCGCAGAGTTTAATTTGTCTCTGCGATATTCTATATGAAAGTCAAACGCAGCTAATTTCTCAGCTCAACGCATCTGTTGTATATTAAGCTTCTTTGTCATCATAAAGTAATGAAGATTATTGTGATCTGTTATCACACATATAAGTCGCTTGCTACTTTGAAGATAGTGTCATCAGTTTTTAAAATCAAGAACTATAGCATACAGCTCTTTGTCATGCATGTCTCATTGTACTTCAGCTTCTTTGAACTTATAACTATAGTATGCAATGAAATGTCATTGATCAATCTTACTCTTTTGACTAAGCACATCTTCAACTTTACGATTTGATGCATCAATCTTCATGCAAAGATCTGCATCTCAATCATAGTGTTTTAAAATAAAAGTATTGACAAAGATTGCTTTCAATCTTTCAAAAGTTTCTCTTACTTTTGATGTCATTGCAAAGAGTGAATGCATCGCTTTCTTTTTTGCACTCTTGATCAGATCTGTTAAGAATGTGATGATTTGAAAGAACTTTCTTATAAATTGTCAATAAAATCTCATAAATCTCAAGAATATAAAAATGTTCTTTGCAGACTTGAACTCAGATCAGCTAGTGATTACGTCAATACAAGACTGTTTCATTTGAATATTTCTTCATTTTATCATGAATCTCAGAAAAATAACTTTGCTATGATTAAAAGTGCATTTTAACAGCTTGACATACAGTTGATATTTCAGTAGCACGCGAAGAATTTTGCACACATGCTCTCAATGCTGTTCTTTCATCTCAGAGTATACTAAAATGTCATTCAGATATATCACGCAGCAAATATTCATGAATGACTTAAGCGCATGATTTACATAGAACTGAAAGATTGCAAAAGCATTTGTCAGTTTAAAGAGCATCATCTGATACTCAAACTAATCATAGCGAGTATAAAAAGTCATTTTTCATTCATTGCTCTTGCAAATTCAAATGCAATGATAGACGTTGCAAATATTAATTTTGATAAAGTGTCTTGCATAAGCAAAGCGATTCAGCATTTCAAACAGTAGAAACAATGAGTAATTGTTCTTTACTGTTATTTCATTGAGATCATGATAGTTCATGTATAAATGAAGACTTTCATTCAACTTCTTTACAAACAACACAGATGCTTTTACAGAACTACTTGATGAATGAATTCATTTCTTCTCTAGCGCGCTGTCTAGATAGTTTTATATTGCAATAAGCTCATCTCATGTCATCTTATAAATAGATTTAATGCAAGACATTTTGTTCTTCATCAGATCAATGAAATGTTTCATTTGATCATGCATGTTCAGACTATCAGAAAGAATCTCAGAAAACACTTTCTTGAGATCTTGAATAGCAGAAAGTATCTCTGATTCTTTCACTTAAAGCGCATTGCATCTTGCAGTCTGATGATCTGCATTCTGTGATAAGTCATCTGTAGATAGCAGCTGATAAAACAGAGCTACATAAGTCTCTCTTTTTCTTTTAGTTGCAAGCATTGTTAACTCAACAAATTTCAATGTCTTGCACAAATTAACTTGTATTTGCTTTGCACGCTAAGTGCTGTTTTCTTGATACAATCAATGATGCTTACATTAATGAATATTCAAGTTAATTTCATTTAATCACAAGTAATCAAGAATCATATCATATTCTTGCATGTTTACAACATGAAATTCAATGTTTCAGCTCTTGCAAACTTTCTTGTGATTAATCAACTTAATATCAATTTAATGCATATCATAACAGAGAATTCAATGATCATTGATCATCTGAATCTGTTTCAGAGTTGCATGATTCTTTGATAATTCATGCTCTTTTACTCATGATTGCAATATAAAGTTTCGCTCAATCTTAAAGTTGATAAAACAGTGAGCTTCACGCATTCTTTCAAAGACATTTATCAATACTGATATCATTAATGCACATGATAATCATCTTTTTGTAGTTATATTTAATGATTCAATGATGAACATCAGACTTTCTCTTTTCTCATTTCTTCATTATGATTGCAAGTCTCTTGTTTGAATGCATAGTTGAAACACATCAAATTATCAGTCTTATGTTTCATTTTCTTGCATGATCAGCATATAAGATTGAATGAAACAGCATCTTACTTGAACTTACTGAACTTAAGTATTGCATCATCTTTAAACTGCATGCTTAAAGCAGAGAACTTTGAATTTTTCATTGCAACAACAAACTTCATCTTCTTATACAAGAATTGAGAACTTTTCTGAGATGTTACACTTTCACTTTGCTGCAAATGTAACTTTGACAATGCATCAATGTTTTGCAAATGCAAGTCAATGTTTATAAAATGCTTTAGCAAATTGACATAATTGATAAAGATGTATGAGATGCAAAGAAACTCATTCATGATGATTTTGTTAATCTTTATTTGCAAGTACATCATGCAAGTTTCATTGAATATATAATAGTTCAGATCTGCGTACAGTTTGATAAGATATTGCTTGAAATTCATGATGCTTTAATCAAATTGCTGCTTTACAGTCTTAAGTCAATGTTTTGTTTGAAAGTTACAAATTTCAGAATTGCTAAATTTAGCATGCAAGTATTCAGTGTAGTACTTTCAGTTGAGTATCTCATTATGATTGCACATGCTCATCACATGATCTCATCATTGATTGCAAGACTTCTTTGACAAGTATGATGTAAATCATTGCAGCTTCTCTTCTTTCGTGATAAAATCAAATGACATCACAACTATGAAGTCTTTGCAATCTTGCAGTCAGAACATCAAGAAGTTGTAGTTTGTGATATTTTGTTCTTTAGACTCGCAAGATTGATTAACATGCTTGCGTGCATCACTTCAATAGTGATCATCACTATGTTGTCATTGATGATCAGAAATTGATCAAGTTTCTCGCTCAAGTTTTGATATATAAAGTTGCAAGACAAGCAGTACATTTTGCATCTTCAGATTCTTTAACTGCTTATGTACTTCGCTTACTGATCATCAAGAAATATAATTTGTTTGTTCATTAAATTCTTGCAACTTAAACTTCTCATTTGCATGTTTGAATGCATGATTCTTAGATCTGTTTTGATGAGACGATGAATTCTCAGTGTAAAAGAAGTTATTACTTCTTTTGATCATGCAACTTCTAATGAGTCGTTACGCATTTAACATTTTTTACTGAACAGCTTTGTATAAATGAAGTAATTAAAACTGTGAGATAACAAGATCTCTTTACATGAAACTGTGTAATAAAAGATAATAAAATAGCACTTTATTGATGATAGAACTAATTGCTAAGAAATGAAAGTGAAAGCTTGCAGAGTTTTCATCTTCTGTCAAGTTGTTATTTTTATTCACTCATTAATTTTCTTCAATCTAATCTTGTAAGCTAGTCTCACAAACATGCATCATTCATAGTCAATGAAATGCATTCTTACAATAACATCGCTTGTTTTTTCAATGTATAAATTCTTTGCAAAGAGCATGTCTGTTATGAAATTCATGATCATCATGTGAAATGAATTTACACTCTCTGAAAATATAAACATCAGCTTTTCATAAAGTTTATGATGATGCACTTGCACTTGCTGATAGTTTGAACAGATGCAAACATATTTCGTCATTTCTTTAAGCATTTTTAATCAGTAATATTTTCTTCTTATTGCAGTCTTAATACAAGCATATGCAAAATGATCTGCTTCAAGATCATCATGATTTATATGCAGAATCTCATTTCTTGTAGCAGAATCATTGAGTACATAAACTGCAAGATCATGATGTAACAGTTCATCATTTCTCATACTTCATTTTGAAAGCTCATTCTTTTTAGATGCAAATTGTTGACATCACTTCTCATTTGCAACAAAGACATCTCTTTGTTGTAACTTCAGCAATCATGCAATCATTGATTCACTCATCTTCAAATAAAATCTTTTCAACTTCATAATTTGATGAATCAGAAGTTGAAACAACGCAGTGTTTAAAATTTTGCAAGATTTAGCAAGTATTTTCTCATTTAAACACATGACTTAAGTATCTGCAATGATTATGTCATTCAGTTGCATCATCAATGCTGTGAGTTTGATTGCTGTCAAAACTTCTTCATTTTCTAGCAGCTCAAATTGACATTTCTGATTGCAAAGTTTGTTTTGCAAAGTAAATAGAAAATAATCATTATTCTTCTTACTATCATTTAATTTCATGATGTTGAGTCTTCTTGATGATGCATTTGCAGAGTTTAATTTGTCTTTGCAATATTTTATATGAAAGTCAAACGCAGCTAATTTCTCAGCTCAGCACATCTGTCATGCATTGAGCTTCTTCATCATCATAAAGTAACAAAGATTATTGTGATTTGTTATCACACATATGAATCACTTGCTACTTTGAAGATAATGTTGTCAGTTTTTAAAATCAAGAACTATAGCATATAACTTTTTATCATGCATATTTTATCATACTTCAGCTTCTTTGAACTTATAACTATAATATACAATGAAATGTCATTGATCAATCTTGCTTTTCTGACTAAGCATGTCTTCAACTTTACGATTTGATGCATCAATCTTAATGCAAAGATCTGCATTTCAATCATAGTGTTTCAAAATGAAAGCATTAATAAAGATTGCTTTCAATCTTTTAAAAGCTTTTCTTGCTTTTGATGTCATTATGAAGAATGAATGCATCATTTTCTTCTTCGCACTCTTGATTAAATCTGTTAAGAGCGTAATGATTTGAGAAAATTCTTTTATAAATCATCGATAAAATTTTGCAAATCTCAAGAATACAAGAATGTTTTTTGCAGACTTGAGCTCAAATCAGCTAATGATTGCATTAATACAAGACTGTTTCATCTGAATACTTTTTCACTTTATCACAAATCTCAGAAAGATAACTTTGCTACAATTGAAAGTGCATTTCAACAGCTTGATATACAGTCAATATTTCAGTAGCACATGAAGAATTTTGCACACATGCTCTCAATGCTGCTCTTTCATCTCAAAGTATACTAAGACATCATTCAAATATATCACGCAGCAAATATTCATGAATGACTTAAGCATATGATTTACATAGAACTGAAAGATTGCAGAAGCATTTATCAGTTCAAAGAGCATCATCTGATACTCAAACTAATTATAACATGTATGAAAAGTCATTTTTCATTCATTACTCTTGCGAATTCAAATGCAATGACAAATGTTGCAAATATCAATTTTGATAAAGTGTTTTGCATGAGCAAAGCAATTCAGCGTCTCAGACAGTAAAGATAATGAGTAATTGTTCTTTACTGTTATTTCATTGAGATCACAATAGTTCACGCATAAATGAAGACTTTTGTTCAATTTCTTTACAAACAACACAGATTATTACAATTCTAGTCTTCGTTTATTCTTCATTTAATCTTCGTCTGATTTCATTTTAATCGAGTCTAGCGAAAACTTGATTTAGAAATAATGTCATTGAAACTCTGCATCATATGTGTAAGACATCAACTCAATCAAGTCTAGCACAAAGCTGAGAAACATACATATAAGAATCAAGTTCTTTTCTGTAAATACTTTTCTTTCTTAGCATTTATTTATTAGTTAAATGACATCTTTATGACTCGCTTTAGATCGATCTTTAACAGTAGATAAATGCTAATCAACTACTTTGCTATCAACGTGTAGATGATACAAAATAATCTACTTCGTTTATTCAGAAAATTCGCAAGAAATTCTTTGAATTACTTTCATCAAAACACATTTGCAAATTTACTCAAATTTATCAAATCAATCATTCAATCTTACTACAATCAAATCTACTTTTATCTCTCTCACAATGATACATGACTCTGAATCAGTTGAGTCACGAACAGCTCATCTGCTTAGAAGCATTGCTAGTAAATGAGTTTTTCTTATTTCTTTCAATGCTTCAGCGAAATCTCAGAATGTCGCTATCTCATAAAACATCAACATAAGTCAACAACTTCATCAATGAGCTATTGATCAGTCAGATGAGATCATTTAGATGCTGATCGAGCTAAGAGATCAACGAGACATAACTTTGAAACTCAACAAGTAATGAATCAATGTTTAAGTCAATCACATCAAGAGACTTGATGAGCTAAAGATCAATCAAACGACAATAGACACTCAAGAAGAGACTATCATTAAACTATGAGAGAAAGTCTTGAGTCTAAAAAAGAAACAGCGTTCAGCGAATCAGTCTCGATCTCAACAGTCTACGAAATCTCAAGCTTCTACAGAGAACTATACTCAACGAGAGTTGTTTACTTTATTCGACAATGATCATCACAAGTTCTTCAAGTTTTCAAACTTATTTATATTCACTGATGAAGATGAATTAACATGAGACAGCTGAAGAGTCAAGATAAATGACAAGCTTCAGACAAATGTTAATCACTTCAATAATGAGAATATCTGTATTGTTTATGTGATATCTAGACTAGAAGATGATGCTGCTGAGCACATCTACGCTCAATATCAACATGATGCTTTGCATTCATACATCTCGATTGACGAGCTATTTGAGCATCTGAAAGAAATATATGATGAACTGAATAGAAATCAAAAGTGTTGTTGCAAGTACAACGCTCTGAGACAAGCAGACAAGTCTTTTAATGTCTTCTACTTTAACTTTATGAAGCTATTCAGCTATCTCGAATATGATAATTGCACTCTGATGAACAATCTTCAGAATAAAATCAATAATCGATTGCAGAATGCTTTATCAGTCTGTTCAGAGAATTTTACTTCGCTCACTCGCTTAAGAATCTTTCTTCAAGATGTGAATAATAAACAGCGAGTCAACTATCAGCTACGCAGTCAGCTTTGCACTGTCATCGTTAAAGTCACTGTTGTACCTGATAAACGTGCTGCTACTTCATTGTCAATGATGACTTTAATAATTGATTATGTTAAGTTTATCATCTTTTCTATCTCTGAGTCTGATCAAGCGAAATCGTCTATCATCTGCTACATCTGCAAGACTTCAAGACATTTGTTCAAGAATTGTTCTCAGAACAAGATTAATACTTCTGCATCTCATGCATTTATTTCTCGTCTACATGAAATCATCATTTCGAAGAATAAAGAGAATGAGAAAATGTCTTCTTTTGAAGATAGTGAGGCAAAAAACTAGAGACTTTCATCAAAGACGCGATGAAAGATGTGTTAATTTCTTCAATGATAAGCATGTCAGATGATTCTTTTGCTTCTGAATCTTTGACTATTAAATGTGTACTTTCTAGCAATGAAATTAGTTACTCATTGAAGTCATTGATTGACATCGAAGCTGCTGACTATTCGTTCATTGATGAAGTGATTGCGCAGATTATTTGTGATCAGTTGCAAATTGAGTCTTTGACTTTGATCAAAGCGAAGCTCATTCGAGAATTCGACGATCATTATGCTAAGAAACTCATTACTCATGTTATCTATTTGAACCTGACTGTTCAAGATCATACGATTGACACAGCTTCTATGTTGATCACTCAATTAGATCAACATCAAATGATTCTCAAAAAAACATGAATGAACAAAATTAATCTAGTAATTGATATGCGAATCAATTTTCTTCAATTTTCGAATTTCACTTCTAGTCAGAAATCAATTGTTCTATTCTCAAGCAACAAGACAATCACGAAGCAGAAGAGTTTGACTTTTACTCATATACTGAAGAGATCTTCTACTACATCTCAACTCAGTCTGAAATCACTTTCTTTCAGTCAGTTCAATAAGAAGTCAGTTAAACTAATTAAACAGTTAAAATCGCGTGACGCGACTTTAACTAACGTCAAAAATTCTAAATCAACGTTCAGTCTGAAATCATTCTCTTTCAGTTCAATGAACATAGCAATGATAGAGACAGCAACATATAGAATGTTAGTCAAACAATCAGATGTCAAGATCTTTGCTGTTATCATCTTGAAAATCGATTGACTCATAACTACAGTTGAAAACAAGTCTGAAGAAGTGAATCTGCATGAGCTTTCTCACGCTGAAGCTCTTAAGCAAGTCAAGATTAAGCTTCTCTCTGAATATCACGACTATCTAAATATATTCGATTGAGCAATGACTGATCAGCTATCATTTCATCATTTCTACGATCACAAAATTGAGTTGATTGATGAAGAAACACTCTTTCGAAGCAAACTATATCAGATGTTCAATCACAAGCTTCAGAAGATAAAGAAGTATTTGATCAATCATTTAAACAAAGAATTCATTTTCTTCAGCTTTGCATCATACGTCTCGCTCATCTTGTTCATTGAAAAGAAAGACAATAGTCTGCGTTTCTGCGTTGATTACAGAAAGCTCAATGCTTTGATCAAATAAAATCACTACTCTTTATCATTAATAGACGAGACTCTCACTTGTATACAAGAAAGCAAGTATCTGACTTGATTGAACATCATTGTCGCGTTCAACAAACTACACATGCATTTAGATAGCGAAGATTTGACTATCTTTATTATCTTCTTCGACTCATACAAATATCATGTAATGCTCTTTGAATTAATTAACGAATCAACGTTCTATCAACACTATATGAACGACGTGTTGTTCAAATATCTACATCAGTTTTGTCAAATTTATCTAAATGACATTATCATTTACAGCAAGATCTTGAAGAAACACAAGCAACATGTACGATTGATCTTGAATAAACTACGAGAAGCTGATCTACAGATAGACATCAACAAGTGCAAGTTTCATGTTCAGAAAACTATCTTTCTAGAACTCTTGATATCAATTGAAGAACTGAAGATGAACTCTTGAAAGATACAAACAGTCATTGAATGATCTACACTCAATAATCTCACTCAGATACAGTTTTTCATTAACTTCTGCAACTTCTATTGACACTTTATCAAGAACTTTTTGAAGATTGTTCATCTCATGATTCAACTTACTCAAAAGAAGATTATATTTGAATGAAATGAGATCTGTCAGACAACATTCAATCATATGAAGAGACGTATGATTGAGACTTCAATACTTCATCACTTTGATCAGACTCATGAGACTATTCTCGAAATTGACTCATTCAACTACGTCAATGATGAAGTTCTGTTTCAATATGATGATGAAGAAATTCTACATTCAATTGTCTTCTATAGCAAGAACATGTCTTCTGCTGAATGCAACTACAAGATATACAATAAAGAACTTCTGATCATCATTTGAGCATTTGAACACCGACGACTTGAACTGAAGTTAACTGACATTTCTATCAAGATGTTCATTGATCATCAAGCGCTCATTTTGTTGATGAAAGATAAAGAGTTGAGCAGATGTCAGATGCGCTGAGTTCAAAAGCTCGCTGATTTCAACTTTAGAATAATGTATTGATCTGACAAACAGAACATCAAGATCGATGCATTAACTCGTTGAGCTGACGTCGTGCTCAGAGATTCAGAAGATGAGTGCATTTGCTATTAATAAATCACTATTTTGACTTCAAATTGAATGAAAATTGCTGATTTAAAGAAGAACATCAGTGAATCAATCTATAAACAGATTCTTAAAACTAATGAGATCGACGAGAATTGTACGCTACTTCGCGAAGCAATAGCAAGAGATGAGACACAATATGAAGATATCAAATAAAAGAATTGTTGAATTCAGAATGAAATCTTGTATCATGATAGTCAGCTATGAGTTTCGTTCAATGAGCTGCTACAAATGAATCTGATTCGTGAGATGCATGATCAATCATCAGTTGATCATTCTGATATTCTTAGAACTGTGAAAGTCATAAAGCGAAACTACTATTGATCATTCATGCGAAAAATGATAGATCAATATATTCAAAACTGCTATATCTGTCAACGTTCAAAGACATCTAGAAATAAATCAAATGACTTGCTTCAACCTCTATCAATATTTGAACAGCGATGACAAGACATAGCAATGAACTTCGTTATTAATCTATCTGACTCAAGCGAGTACAACGCTATTCTGATGATCATCTGCAAATTATTAAAAGAAAGACATTATATTTCTTGCATCATTGATGATGAAGATATCACTGTCGAAAAGACAGCTGAAATGCTGACTCAATGAGTATATTGAACTCATGATTTATCAAGCTTCATAGTATCTGATCGAGATTCGCAATTCATCTCTATACTATGAAAGTTTCTTTGCAAACGACTGAGCATTTTTCTTCGATTGTTCATCATTTATCATTCTCAGATCAACGATCAAAGCGAACAAGTCAATCAGAACATCAAGCGATATCTTCAATTCTTCTGTTTGTATATGCAGAATGACTGATTTAAATGACTACTCATGATTGAGTTTGTTGACAATAACGTCTTGTTATCAGTCATTTTCTTGACTCTCTTCTTCATGAACAAGAAGTTTCATTCTTGTATGAGCTTCGACTCTGACATCATCAAGTATGAAAGCATTTGCGAACGCTTGCAGATTAATCGAGTCAAGAATATATCTGAACAAATGAACAAGACATTGATCTTCGCTCGTGAAGCTCTGATTAAAACATGAGAACAAATGATGAATTAAGCTAATAAGCATAGAAAGAAGATCAATTACAAGATTGAATCAAAAATGTTTCTGAACGAAAGAAACATCATTACAACGAGACTCTTCAAAAAGCTAGATGACAAGATGCTCAATTCATTCAAGATCACAGATTCTGTTGACTTTTTCTATAAATTGAAACTACTCAAGACTATGTGTATACATAATGTATTTCATTCAGAGCTTCTTTGTCTTGTCATCAATGACTTTCTGTCTGATCAGAAGAATGAATTCTCAAGATCAATAGTGATAAATGATGAAGACGAATAAAAAATCGACGATATATTGAACTTTCAATGATATCGAAGACGACTTCAGTATAGAGTCAAATGAAATGACTATGACAATGATCTCAATTGATACAACGCTGATGATGATGAATTTATGAACATTCAGAAAATCATTGATGATTTTCATATTTGATATTTGAACAAATCATAATAATCAACAATTCAATCAATCATGATTGAGCAATCAATTGAGTCAAGCAGAAAATACATTCATGCAAACATGAATCGTTGAAGAAAGAAAGTAATGTTATGATTCTAGTCTTCATCTATTCTTCATTTAGTCTTTGTCTGATTTCATTCTAATTGAGTCTAGCGAGAATCTGATCTAAAGATGATGTCATTGAGACTCTGCATCATATGTGTAAGATGTCAATTCAATTGAGTCTAGCACAAAGCTGAGAAACACACATATAAGAATTGAGTTCTTTTCTGTAGATACTTTTCTTTCTTAGCATTTATTTATTAGTTAAATGACATTTCTATGACTCACTTTAAATCGATTTCTAACACAGATGCTTCTGCAAAACTACTTGACAAATGAATTCATTTCTTCTCTAGCACACTGTCTAGATAGTTTCATATCACAGCAAGCTCATTTTATATCATCTTATAAATAGATTTGATGCAAGACATTTTGCTCTTCATTAAATCAATGAAATGTTTCATCTGATCATGCATGTTTAAACTATTAAAAAGAATCTCAGAAAATACTTTCTTGAGATCTTGAATAACAAAGAATATCTCTGATTCTTTCATTTAAAGCGCATTGCATCTTGCAGTTTAATGATCTGCATTCTGTGATAAGTCATCTGTAAATAGCAGCTGATAAAACAGAGTTACATAAGTCTTTCTTCTTTTCTTAGCTGTCAGCATTGTTAGCTTGACAAATTTCAATATCTTGCACAAATTAACTTAAATTTGCTTTGCATGTTGAGTACTATTTTCTTAATATGATCAATGATGCTTACATCAGCAAATATTCAAGTCAATTTCATTTAATCATGAATAGTTAAAAATCATATCATATTCTTGCATATTTACAGCATGAAACTCAATGTTTTAGCTTTTGCAAACTTTCTTATGATTGATCAACTTAATATTGATCTGATGTGTATCATAGCAAAGAATTCAACGATCATTGATCATTTGAATCTGTTTCAGAGTTGCATGATTCTTTAATAACTTATGCTCTTTTACTCATGATTGCAATATAAAATTTCACTCAACTTCAAAATCAATAAGACAGTGAGCTTTGTGCACTTTCTCAAAGACATTTGTCAATACTGATATCATCAATGCATGTGATAATTATCTTTTCATAGTTATATTTAATAATTTAATGATAAACATCAAACTTTCTCTTTTCTCATCTTTTTATCATGATTGCAAGTTTCTTGTTTGAATGTATAGTTGAAGTACATCAAATTATTAATCTTATGTTTCAGCTTTTTGCATGATCAGCATGTAAGATTGAATGAAGCAGCATTTTGCTTAAATTTATTAAACTTGAATATTGCATCATTTTTAAACTACATGCTTGAAGCGAAGAACTTTGAATTCTCTGTTGCAGCAATAAACTTCATCTTTTTATGCAAGAATCAAGAACTCTTTTGAAACATTGCACTTTCACTTTGCTGCAAATATAACTTTGACAATGCATCAGTGTCTTGCAAATGCAAGTCAATGTTTATAAGATGTTTTAACAGATCAACATAATTGATAGAAATGTATAAGATGCAAAGAAACTCATTCATGATGATTTCATTAATCTTCATTTGCAAGTACATTATGCAAGTTTTGTTGAATATATGATAGTTCAGATCTGCATACAGTCTGATAAAATATTACTTGAAATTTGTGATACTTTGATTGACTCACTGCTTTGCAGTCTCAAGTCAATATTCTGTTTGAAAGTTGCAAATTTCAGAATTGCTAAGTTTAGCATGCAAGTATTCAGTGTAGTACTTTCAATTGAATATTTCATCATGATTGTATATGCTTGTCACATGATCTTGTCATTGATTGCAAGACTTCTCTGACAAGTATGATATAAATCATTGCAGCTTCTTTTCTTTCGTGATGAAATCAGATAATGTTGCGACTATGAAGTCTTTACAATCTCACAGTCAGAACATCAAGAAATTATAGTTCATGATGCTTTGCTCTTTAGACTCGCAAGATTAATTAGCATGCTTGCATGCATTGCTTCAATAGTGATCATCTCTATGTTGATGTTGATGATCAGAGATTGATTAAGTTTCTCACTTAAGTTTCAATATGTAAAGTTGCAAGACAAATAATACATTCTGTGTTTTTAGATTCTTTAACTGCTTGCATACTTCGCTTATTGATTGTCAAAAGATATGATCTGTCTGTTTATTAAATTCTTGCAGCTTAAACTTCTCATCTGCATGTTCAAATGTGTGATTCTCAAATCTGTTTTGATGAAATGATGAATTCTCAATGTAAAAGAAGTTATCACTTCTTTTGATCATGCAACTTCTGATGAGTCGCTGTGTGTTCAACATCTTTTACTGAGCAGCTTCATGCAAATGAAGCAATTAAAACTGTGAGACAATGAAATCTTTTTATGTAAAACTGCGTAGTAAAAGATAATAAGATAGCACTTTATTGATGATAGAACTAATTGCTAAGAAATGAAAGTAAGAACTTGCAGAGTTTTCATCTTCTGTCAAGTCATTATCTTTATTCACTCATTAATCTTTTTAATCTAATCTCGCAAGCTAGTCTTGCAGACATGCATCATTCATAGTTGATGAGATGCATTCTCACAGCATCAAGCAATCAACAGCTAATTTATTGCAACAGACAAAGAGAAAATGAAAGTCAGAAATCATCATTCTTTGAGAAATTCATCATTATCAAAAAGATGCAAATTTGTTAATATTTAAAATTTTATTCAAAAAACTAGTACAGAAAATTCTTCAGAATGAGACTGATATAAATCAACTTAGTTCAAGAATGAGTGATGAGAACTACAAAATTCAGACTGTGACTTTGCTTACTCTTCAAAAAATTACAGAAGCATTTCTATGTGAATTTCTTGTCAGTAAATGCATTACTCATTTGCATTACTCTTGATGTTTTACAACATTTACTGATATCATGCTTTACATATGCAGATAGCAATCTTCTTGCTATTCATGTCAAGCAAGTAATTCTTCAGCAGAGAGATTTAATATTCATGAAGATTTTGATGCACAATCTTGAAATTCAGTTGAGTCATGAATAGAAATAACATTCATAATAACTTGATTAAATCAAGCTATCTAGCATCATTCGCAGTTTGAGAAGTGAACTGAATTATTGAGTTTAGCTAAAGAAACATTTGTTGCTTAAAGCGAGATAAAGTCAAAATTTTAGCTGAGCTCATCTGAATGTGATCAGATTTTATGAATAAAATCTGCGATCATTTCATATGTTGTTGAACTGAATCTGCGTTTGTTCATATGTCATTGAACTGAATTGCGCTTTCGTCGCTTTCATCACTTTCATCGCTTTCATCGCTTTCGTTTCTTTCGTCGCATTCAGCCTACTACTCGTCTACCTACTCGCTCACCTACTCGCTCATCTACTCGCTCACCTACTCGCCTACCTACTCGCCCACCTACTCTCCACCCTACTCGCCATCCTACTCGCCCACCTACTCTTCACCCTACTTGCCCACCTACTCTCCACCCTACTCGCCTAGCTACTCGCGCACCTACTCTCCACCCTACTCGCCCACCTACTCTCCACCCTACTCGCCTACCTACTTGCTCACCTACTCGCCACCCTACTCGCTACCAAACTCCCTACCAAATGCTCTACCAAACGCTCTATCAAATGCGTCGGTCAAGCGCACAAAACACGTCAAACAGTGCTTCAAACAATGCTTCCTATATGGCTTCCTACCTACGCTGACGCTAGGGAGTTCGGAGTTTTCACCTTCTTTTTCCCTTCGTAGTTCCTACTTTCTAGAACAACAACAATCAAAATATCAACATGTTCAGCTACCAACTCAGCTATCAACTCAGCTATCTACTCATTCGCCTAGTAGTCAGTCTATCGCTTTGAAACATGCTTCAAAAGACGCGTCGATCGAGCGCATAACACGGGTCAAACAGTGCTTCAAACAATGCTTTCTACTGAGCTTTTCACTGACCTTTCTACTGACCTTCCGACCGACCTTTCTATTGACCTTTCTACTAGTGAGCTTCCTACTGACCTTCCGATCGAGTCATCTAGTGAGCTTCCTACTGACCTTTCGATCGAGTCATCTAGTGAGCTTTCTACTGACCTTCCGATCGAGTCATCTAGTGAGCTTTCTACTGACCTTTCAACCGACCTTCCTACCAACCTTTCTATCGACCTTCCTACCAACCTTTCTACCGACTTTCCTACCAACCTTTCTATCAACCTTTCTATTAACCTTTCTACCGACCTTCCTACTGAGCTATCTATTGAGCTACCGACTGAGCTTTCTATCAAACGCCCTACCAAACATTCTACATGCTTCAAAATACGCGTCGATCGGGCGCATAACACGAATCAAACAATGCTTTCTACATGGCTTCCTACATAGCTTCCTACCAAGCACCCTCCATGACTCTCTACCAAGCACCCTTCATGTTTCCCTATCAAGCACCCCCGCTGACCTTTCTACTGACCTTTCGACCAAGTCATCTAGTGAGCTTTCTACTGACCTTCCGACCGACCTTTCTATTGACCTTTCTACTAGTAAGCTTTCTACTGACCTTTCGACCGAGTCATCTACTGACCTTTTTACTACATGGCTCCCTACATGACTCTCTACATGGCTCTCTTCATGACTTTCTACATGACTTTTCACCAAGCTTCGAATTGCTTCGCAATCAAGGATCAAATTTGTTCCCTATCAAGCTTCAAACACGATTCTACCAACCATCCTACATGACTCTCTACCCCTCTAGTTTACCCATTAACTTCCCCATTAACTTTCTCATTGACTTTCCCGACGCATATATTAAATAGCTATTATTTAGATAGTCAAATCAACCATTAATTATTCAACGTTGCAACTACGTATCAATGCTACAAATGTCAAAATAGTCGTGTTTATTGAACCAAATGATAAAGGCGCATACTGCGCTCATGGGGATGCTAGGGATGCTAGGAATGTTGGGGATATTGGCGCTTTTATGAATATGCATCAGCTAAAAGTGACGCAAATCTGAGACATGAGATTAAACGGATATTTGGGATATTGGGCGCTAAAAGCGCTAAAATCTGTCTCTGCCACTCTTTACAAATTGCAGATGATAGCAATACACTCTATGAACTGCATTATTTCTTTGCATTATTTTTAGACTGATCGTCGAGTCGAGTTTCGAGTTGACATTTTGAATTCAACTCAATTCGAAGTTGAGTTGCTCACATTTTCAACTCGATGCGACTCAATTCAACTGGGAATTGGGTCAATTCGACTCGACCCGCCAAGGATTCAAGCTTGGCGTCAAGAGAGCTAAATATAGAAATTTTTTCGGCTTTTGCATTACCTTTTTGCATTATCTTTTTGGTAGGAAGTCATGAAGGGGAAACATGAAGGCCGTTTGATAGAGAGTCATAAAGAGGAACATAAAGAAGAACATGAAGGGAAATATAAAGAGAAACATGAAGAGAAACATGAAGAAGAACATGAAGAGGAACATGAAGGGAAACATGAAGGGAAACATGAAGGGGAACATGAAGAGAAACATGAAGGGGAACATGAAGAGGAACATGAAGAGGAACATGAAGGGAAACATGAAGGGGAACATGAAGGGAAACATGAAGGGGAACAATAACATGAAGGGAAACATAAAGAGGAACATGAAGGGGAACATGAAGGGGAACATAAAGAGGAACATGAAGGGGAACATGAAGGGGAACATAAAGGGGAACATGAAGGGGAACATGGAGGGGAACATGGAGGGGAACATGTGTTGGGACCGTGCCTAGAATCTAACCACACTGCAGCGAGGTAGTGCGTAGCTGAATAGAATGTTTGATCAATAGAGGTAGCTATAACTAGGATATTAAGAATACAGAAGGAATCAAAGAGGGTTCCGAGCTGTATCTATAGTAGGGCAAAACAAAGGGGGCGAAGCAGGTTTGCTCGGGTATCGGAAGCGCTAGGATAGAGTGTTGAGGCTAGGGGTTCAACATGGGCCAAAACCCCTAGGGCTTGTTGGCTAGGAAACCCTATTCAATCCCGACACACTCGTAACATTACCTCCTTCTCTTTAAAAGTCATGTCCCTATGACTTGTAGTGTAGTTCATAGCACTGACGTAGGGCCTTGGTGCCTGCCTTCCTATCAACCTTCCTATTGATTCAAACCAACCCGCCAAATGCCTATTGTAGCAGGCTCACTATGTGGGATAGGATGGCCATTGAAGCAGGCTCACTAGTTGCACGTGGACGTGAGGTAGACCGGTCCACTGGTAGGTAGGGCGATGAGGGTAGGTATGTCATCGCATTGACGGAGAGTGCCATTGAAGCAGGCTCACTAGTCGACTTGCTCATCGAAGAGGTCGGCTATCGGCTTGCCATTGAAGCAGGCTCACTAGTTGCACGTGAACGTGAGGTAGACCGGTCCACTGGTAGGTAGGGCGATGGGGGTAGGTAGGTCATCGCATTGACGAAGAGTGCCATTGTAGCAGGCTCACTATGAGGACGCCATTTGTAGTAGCAGGCTCACTAATTTGATCTGACGGCACAGATTGTTTTGACTCGCCTGATCCACGAGCTTGGTTCGGGGCGAAGAGGGAAAGGGATGGGTTGAACAGCTTATTTTCACTCGTCTGCTTCACGAGAATGGGTTGATTCTAGAGCAATCCACGAAGGTTCTTTATCGTGATCCTCTTAATCGGGTGAACTGTGCGTACTTAATGAGCGGTAGGTCCTCTAGCAATTCAAACAGCCTCGCCGTTGATTCTATTGACCCCCTGGTGTTGTTCTGTCTTTCGGTTGCGTCGACCACCAGGTAAAACAAATTTCTTTATACTCGTTCCGTTGTCCGCCGAGTAGCTTGAATGGGTAATGGAACCGGTATCGTGTGGTAAACGGATTCTTAATATAATGTTGGGACCGTGCCTAGAATCTAACCACACTGCAGCGAGGTAGTGCGTAGCTGGATAGAATGTTTGATCAATAGAGATAGCTATAACTAGGATATTAAGAATACAGAAGGAATCAAAGAGGGTTCCGAGCTGTATCTATAGTAGGGCAAAACAAAGGGGGCGAAGCAGGTTTGCTCGGGTATCGGAAGCGCTAGGATAGAGTGTTGAGGCTAGGGGTTCAACATGGGCCAAAACCCCTAGGGCTTGTTGGCTAGGAAACCCTATTCAATCCCGACACACTCGTAACAACATGAAGGGGAACAATAACATGAAGGGAAACATAAAGAGGAACATGAAGGGGAACATAAAGGGGAACATAAAGAGAAACATGAAGGGGAACATGAAGGGGAACATAAAGGGGAACATGAAGGGGAACACGGAGGGGAACATGGAGGGGAACATGGAGGGGAACATGGAGAGGAACATAAAGGGGAACATGGAGGCCGTTTGACTTTGGTAGGGAGTCATGACGGGAAAACATGGTAGGAAGTCATGAAGAGGAACCATGTAGACTGTTCGACCAAGCTATTTACACCTACCTAATATCTTGTCGGGTCGGGTCGGGTTTTTGGGTCGGGTTGTCGGGTCAAGCTTCTCAACCCGACCCGAGTTCTCGGGTCCAACTTCTCAACCCGACCCGACACTTTTCCAAAAAAATTCCAACCCGACCCGACGCGGTCAGTCTAGACTTTAGTCTTTAATCTAATTTCTATATGTCAATTCATCATGACAATCATGATACATTCTCTTTATCTACGCATCAAATCTACTTTACTTAACACTTTCTCCCTTTGACTTCTTATATACTGACTCAGACATTGAAAATGATGAGACTCTTGACTCAGTCTTTTGTGAGAAGTAGATGATCAACTGACTGTCATCTTGTTCAAAGAACTCAGCGTTTGACTGTTTGAAGAAAGACTTGACGAGAAAGACTTCTGAATTGATCAGTTGATCAACAGCGACACAGATTCTTTCAAGATGAATTGAAAGAAAGATGTTGTAAACGTTTCTTGTGAACTTGTATGCAGTTCATCTCTCTTTGTCATTCTCGCTGATGAAGTCAAACTTTTTAATGAAATGACGGTAAAACGATGTATCTTTTTCATTGATCAAAGCATAGTAAGCGTAGATTCTTACAGCCTCATTGTCGTGCGAGACTGAGAAGCTAAGAATCTTTCGATGAAGTTTCTTCTGACGCGACATTGCTTT